>Ga0207113_1019_pt1 | contig 67967 bp, 61 predicted proteins | sample Alteio_BWMinHeat_69_FD_153559 | JGI IMG/M metagenome (GOLD analysis project Ga0207113, IMG submission 153559) | Enriched cells from forest soil in Barre Woods Harvard Forest LTER site, Petersham, Massachusetts, United States -... | ecosystem: Environmental > Terrestrial > Soil > Temperate forest >... | reverse complement strand
TATTGCAAGAATTTATGGTTGATCATTTACGGGAAGAAAAAAATATCGATCTTGATTATTTTCGCACGTTAGTTTTAGGTACGTTAAATAATGTTGCCAAAATAGATGAAAAAATAACGCCATTTCTAGATCGCAAAATCACGGAATTAAATCCGGTAGAATTATCTATTTTACGTTTGGCGACGTATGAATTTTTACATCAACCTGAAGTCCCGCATCCCGTTGTGATGAATGAAGCCATTAATCTTGCCAAAGAATTTGGTTCGCAAGATGGGTATAAATTTGTGAATGGGGTGTTGAATGCGATGGTGAAAAAAGTGTGAGTAATGAGTGTGAGTGTGAGTGTGAGTGTGAGTATCAGAGGTATAGCGTAGGTTATTTATATTGTTCACACTCACACTCATTACTCACGCTCACACTCACACTTTCTTCATCCTCATCAACCCCTGCACCAAAAACAAAGTCAGCTCATTCACAAACGCGGCATTGTAATCGAGCTTTTTTAATTGTTTGCGAATCATTTTAATCACTCGAATAACACCTAACACGCCAAAATGATGTTGTTGTCTAAATTTAATGGCGCGAAGACAGACTACATTAATGGCTGCGTCGCTTTTTTTGGTATCTCGAACGGAAGGCGCATAAAATTTTCGACATTCTTTGGCAACAGACTCTGCAAAATTTTGCATGTCGATTTTTAATGTTGGAGTTTTGTCTGATTTTTCCATAAGATTATCCTATGTTGACAAAAATAATATCAAAAATAACCCGACGAAGTCATCCTGTTTCGACTATCACAGAAAAAAATTCGTCTCCTGAAAAATCCTCAGAATCAGAAAAAGAATGGGCATTATATACCCAGCGTGGCGATGGGTTGCTGCAAGAAAAAAAGTATTCGCACGCTTTGAATGCTTATCAACAAGCGATTGACATCGATCCTTATTGCGTTGATGCGTATCTTAAACGCGCTGAAATTTTTTTAGCATTACAAAATAAAAAACAGGCGATAGAAACGTATCAGATGGTTATGGCTTTTGAGCCCGACAATTATTATCCTTATTTTGCACTGGCAAAGATTTTACAAGAACATAATGACATGATTGGCGCATTATCGATGTATGAAAAGGCGCTTCATTGCAATCCAGATAATGCAGAAATGCTTTGTGAAGTGGCACGAATTTTTATTCCTCAATACGATCAGCATATGCAAATAGAAAAAATGTTGCTGCGTGCATTACAACTCGATCCTCGATCGTTTGATGCGTATTTTCATTTAGGTCTTCTTTATTTTCGCTTGGGTCGCTTTCAAGAAGCGATACCATTGTTCGAGAAATCAAATGAAATGAGCGCTGATCATCCCGAAGTGTATAGCAATTTAGGATTGACCTTGTATTGTCAAAATAAAATCGCAGCAGCGAGCGATTGTTTTCTGAAAGCGATTGAACTCGATCCAACATTCACTGATGCAAAATGGTCTTATGCGCTTAATTTGCTTAAAAATGGCGATTATGCGCAAGGTTGGAAATATTATGAATACCGATTAAAAAACAAAGCGCATCTCGATTCCTTTATTGTGAAACGCTATCAGTATTCTCAAAAATGGAATTATGGTGAGAATATCACGGGAAAAACAGTTGTTTTACATTCGGAGCAGGGATTTGGAGATACACTTCAATTTGTTCGCTATGCACCACGGATTGCCAAACGCGGTGCAACAGTGATACTCGATTGCGAACCTGAATTGGCACCACTGTTGATGACTGTAGAAGGCGTGTCGCAGGTTGTCAGTATTTATGAACCCTTGCCGACGTTTGATCTTTGTGTATCCAGCATGAGTTTGCCTATGATGTTGGATACCACGTTAGAAACAATTCCTGCTGAAATTCCCTATATTAAAGCGAACGAAACGTTAATAAAACACTGGGAAATGACTTTGGGAAAACGAACCTGCTTAAGAGTGGGATTGGTGTGGGCGGGTAATGCACGCGTCGATCAAAAAGATAGTTTTACCCATTACATTGATCGCAGACGCAGCACAACGCTTGAAAAATTCGTACCTCTTGGAAATATATCTAATATCGAATGGTTTAGTTTACAAAAGGGTGAACCTGCAAAACAAATTAAAACGGCTGCTAAAAATCTTAACTTGCAAGATTACACCGATCAATTTCACACTTTTGCCGATACCGCGGCATTTATCACACAATTAGATTTAGTGATTACTGTAGATACTGCAGTAGCGCATTTGGCAGGAGCGATGGGTAAACCCGTTTGGTTGTTGAGTCGTTATGATGGTTGCTGGCGTTGGTTACTGAATCGTGAGGATAGTCCGTGGTATCCCACGATGCGCATTTTCCGTCAAAAACAACCGGGCGATTGGGAGGGTGTGATTGCGGATGTTGGACGGGCGTTACGTTCGCACCAACTTCTTTCGATGCCACAAAATGGGTGCAGCACTTAAAATTCTCGCGTTAAAAATATTGAGTGGCGGAGTTATGGATTGAAAATTTGTGCAGGACAATGTGTACGTATTTGATTCCTGATCAGTATGGATATAGCGGGGAATGATCGTGTGATCTGCCAATTCCACAATACAGGCTTGACCTAAATACAATTGAATGTCTTCGGGTTTTGTTAAACGCACACCGCCGATGTAATCGCCTGTGCGAAATTGCGGTTCCATTGCATTATCCGAAACGGTGATAATAATGGCATTGGGATTGTGTGATTTGAATGTTTGTAATTCCTGATAAATTGCTTGTTCTTCTTGTAGATTCATTGCGTTGAAAAGATTTTCTAAATCAGTACTTGAAGTGAATTCTGTGTGAGTCATTTCAAAGGGACGCGGTGGTACACCGGTACCATTTATCAACCATTCAAGCGAGCAAATTAATCCTTCGATTTTTAATGCTTCAATAATGCGTTTGGCGCCTTTTCTGGAAAGCGGATTTTTGCCTTGTTCCCAACCTTGCAAAGTGTTTGCGCTGATGCGATATTTTTTTTCAAATTCACGACGCGTTGGAATGCCGGCGAGAATTCTTGCGCGTCTTAAACGATCACCGGAATGAGTGAGATTTTTTTCGATTAACATGATTTGAGTCGTCCTTGGATTGTGAAGCTATCATATCAAAATTAAAATGCCATGCAAAATAATCAACGAACACAACGCTGCCAGTAAATCATCGAGCATAACCCCAAAACCGCCATGAATATTTTTATCCACCCAACGGATAGGAAATGGTTTTACAATATCAAAAAAACGAAATAAAACAAATCCTATTAATAAGTAATACCACGTGATGGGAACTGCAAATAGGACGATGGGAAATGTGGCAATTTCATCAAAAACAGCGGCGGGATGATCATCCGTTCCAAAATCACGATTGGTGATGCCGCAAATATAAATGCCTATTAAAAAAAGTGCTAAACAAATTGATACATAAAACCAGTACGGTGTATGCGATAACATAATGGTCAATGGAATTGAAACCAGCGTGCCAATCGTGCCAGGGAAATAAGGAAATGCACCAAAACCAAAACCGCAGGCGATAAAGTGGATGGGGTTGGTCCAGAGGGAGTTAGGTGGTGGTGAGACTTTTTTTTGATAATGCGTCAGGTTCAAGGTTTCTTCCGTTTTCTATGTGGTGTGAGTGTGGATTTGAGTGTGAGTGTGAGTGTGAGTGTCAGAGGTACGGTTTAATATATAGCAACTTTCATTCACTCACACTGATAACTCACACTCACACTAATAACTCACACTCACACTCACCCCCACACTCACACTAATAACTCACACTCAAATCCACACTCACACTTCTCTCCGTTTACTTCCCGTATACAACTGTCTCGGTCGATACAGCGGATGATCAGCCTCGTTCATCATTTCATGCCAATGGCTTGCCCAACCGACCGTACGTGCTAATGCAAACATAACTGTGAATAAATTCTTGGGGATACCGATTGCGTTTAATGTAATACCTGAATAAAAATCAACGTTAGGATATAATTTTTTTTCAATAAAATAAGGATCACTTAATGCAATTTTTTCCAGTTTCATGGCGAGTTTGAGCAGTGGATCATCATGTTTATTCATCGCTTCGAGCACTTCATACGTGGTTTGCTGCATGACTTTCGCGCGTGGATCATAACTTTTATAAACGCGATGTCCAAATCCCATTAAACGAAACGGATCATTTTTATCTTTGGCTTTTGCAATATATTTTTCAATCTGCGATTCATCACCAATCATTTTTAACATATTTAAACACGCTTCATTCGCGCCACCGTGAGCAGCGCCCCATAATGCCGCAATTCCCGCGGAAATCGCTGCAAACGGATGTGTTCCTGTTGATCCTGCCATGCGTACCGTAGACGTCGATGCATTTTGTTCGTGATCGGCATGCAATATAAAAATGCGATCGAGCGCTTGAACTAATACGGGATTATTGGTTTTTTCATCATCGCCAAATAACATATGTAAAAAGTTTTTCGTAAAACCTAAATTTTTTTCGGGCGCAATAAACGGTTTATTTTGACTGTGTCGATACGTCATCGGTGCAACCGCCAATACTTTTGCGATTAAACGGATGACAGCATTTTCACGGTCTGTTGGATTTTTCAAATCACACGCATTGCCTTTGCGTGTAGATAATCCGCCGATCACGCTGAGTAACATGCCCATCGGATGTGCATCTTGCGGAAATCCTGAAAAAATTTTCCTTGTAAAATCACAGACTGGCGCAGCAAGCTCAAGTTTTTCTTCCAGTGTTTTTTTGTCAGTTGCGCTTGGCAATTCGCCGTAAATTAATAAGTAACACACATCGAGATAATCGCATTTAGCAGCCAGCTGATCGATAGAATAACCGCGGTACAATAAAACGCCTTTATCGCCGTCGATATACGTGATTTTGGATTCGCATGCTGCAGTGGAGTAAAAACCGGGATCAAACGTGAAATACTGTTGTTTTGTCAATGCTCTGACATCGACAACATCATACCCTAACGTAGGGGAATAAATGGGTAGGTCAGCAGACTGATTTCCAAAGGATAATATCGCTTTTTTTTCTGATTTTTCTGACATGATGTATCTCACACAGCAATTGATTTTCGTTATAGTAACGCCATTCTCAACGGTTATCCACTCTGACTAAATATCTGATTTGCACACCCATTTTTATATTCAACCGCTCGTTGGATGATATGACCGTGGTATTTCTCGTGGAGACGCCGTGAATACATCCGTATAGGCTTGGGAATGTCATCCCTGACATTCACACTCCACTCAAAACACCACAGTCATATCATCACTCGCACCTTCATATTTTTTGTCGCGTACAGGATTTGTTTTTCAAAAATATTGTGGCTATAATCCCCACGCATTTGGTCGTATAATATTTCATTCGCTACTATAAAAATGGAAAAAACAGTGACTACACCAAGACCTGTCCACTTAGATTTGACCAAAATGAAATTCCCGCCGATGGCTATTGTGTCCATTATGCATCGCATTTCAGGCGTATTGTTATTTTTATTGCTACCGTTTGTACTGTATTTACTGCACACATCATTGCAATCGCAAGAAAGTTTTACACAATTACTCTCATTCACCGCATTGCCTTTAACTAAATTTTTAGTATGGATTTTAATAAGTGCTGCCAGCTTCCATTTTTTCGCAGGTGTACGTCACATGATCATGGATTGCGGATTCGGCGAACAGTTAAAAACCGCTAAAATAACCGCTTATTTTATCTTTATTTTAGAAATCATTGCGATGATTTTTGCTGGAGTGTGGTTATGCTAAATAATAATCGCCGTGGTTTTTTCGAATGGATCGTGCAACGTGTGAGTGCCATTTTAATGGGCGCGTATGCTATTTTTATCGCCGTTTTCTTTTTTAGACATGCGCCGATGAATTTTTCTGTGTGGAATGATTTGTTTTCTCATCTTGTCATGAAAATCGCCACATTCATCGTATTAATAGCTATTTTATGGCATGCGTGGATTGGTTTGTGGACAGTGTTGACGGATTATGTGAAGTGTGGATATCTGAGATTATTGCTTGAAGTGCTGGTGATTTTGGTATTGATCAGCTATTTGGTTTGGTGTGTGGATGCTTTGTGGTGAGGGTGAGGGTGAGTGTGAGTAATCAGTGTGAGTGTGAGTAATCAGTGTGAGTGTCAGAGGTATAGTGTAGGTTATTTATATTGTTCACACTCATTGCTCACACTCACACTCACACTCACCCTCACCAAAACGCGGATTATTTATGAATATTAGAACAAAACAATTCGACGCGGTTATCATCGGCGCAGGTGGCGCAGGCATGCGCGCATCCTTACAAATGGCGCAAAGCGGTTACAACGTTGCCGTGATTTCGAAAGTCTATCCAACCCGTTCACACACGGTTTCTGCACAAGGTGGCATTGCTGCAGCGCTCGGCAATGTGACTCCCGATAAATGGGAATGGCATATGTATGACACTGTGATGGGCTCTGATTGTTTGGCCGATCAAGATGCGGCGGAATATATGTGTCAACAAGCGCCTGCGTCAGTGATTGAATTAGAACATATGGGTTTGCCATTTTCGCGTTTAGAGGATGGCAAAATATATCAACGCGCTTTCGGCGGACACACACGTGATTTTGGCGGTGAATTAGCAAGACGCACTTGTGCTGCCGCTGATCGCACCGGTCATGCAATGTTACACACGCTCTATCAAAAAAATATTGAAGCGAAGACGAATTTTTTTAATGAATGGGTAGCGCTCGATTTGATTCGTGCAGAAAACGGCGGTGTTTCCGGTGTTGTTGCACTGTGTATGGAAACGGGCGAAGTTGTTTATTTCAAAGCACGTGCCGTTGCATTGGCAACCGGCGGTGCTGGTCGTATTTTTGAAACGACCACCAATGCTTATACAAATACAGGTGACGGATTAGGGTTAGTGTTACGTGCTGGCTTACCAGTACAAGACATGGAATTTTGGCAATTTCATCCAACGGGTTTGGCCGGCGTCGGTGCATTAATTACCGAAGGTGTGCGTGGTGAAGGTGGGTATTTATTAAATGGCAATGGTGAGCGTTTTATGGAACGCTATTCACCGCATTTAAAAGATTTAGATTGTCGTGATATTGTTTCGCGTTCCTCGATTATTGAAATTTTAGAAGGTCGTGGTGCAGGTCCTGAAAAAGATTACGTGTTATTAAAGCTCGATCATTTAGGCGAAAAAGTATTAAATGAGCGCTTGCCCGGTATTCTTGAATTGTCCCGTAAATTTATGAATGTGGATCCTTTGAAACAACCGATTCCAGTTGTGCCGACGTGTCATTATCAAATGGGCGGTATTCCCACAACGATTCACGGTCAAGTGATCACGCGTCACAAAGGACATGATCAAGTGGTTGAAGGATTATTTGCCGCAGGTGAATGTGCGTGCGTTTCTGTGCATGGTGCTAATCGTTTAGGAACAAATTCATTATTAGATTTAGTGGTATTTGGTCGCGCCATTGGTTTGTATTTAGAAAAAGAATTACGGGCGGGTTTAGATCATCGTGCGGAAGATTCTGCAGAAATGGATCGTGCGATGGCGCGCTATCATCGTTGGAATAATAAATCAAATACTGAAAACGCTTACGATATTCGCACCACTATGAAAAAAGTGATGCAAAATAATTTTGGTGTATTCCGTGATGGTAAACACATGGAAACAGGGCTGGCAGAATTGCGCACGTTATCCGAACGATTGAAAAAAGCGATATTGGCCGATCACAGTCAAGCATTTAATACGACACGCGTTGAAATGTTTGAATTAGATAATATGATGGAAACTGCATTGGCTACAGCAGTACTTGCTGATCAACGTAAAGAAAGTCGTGGTGCACATGCACGATATGATTTTACAGAACGGGATGATAAACATTGGTTAAAACACTCGGTTTATTTTGCCAATGGCGAGCTTGATTTTCGTGTTGTGAACATGAAGCCGAAAGGTGTGCCGCCGATTCCGTTGAAGTTGAGAGAGTAGTGTGAGATATGAGTGTGAGGTGTGAGTGTCAGAGGTATAGTTGAAGTAATTTATATTTACTCACACTGATATCTCACACTCACACCTCATACTGAATACCTCATTTGAAAGTAACTATGGAACAATAAACCATGACACAAGCAAGAGTAATGACCTTCTCCATTTATCGTTTCGATCCCGCTGTCGACAAAAAACCACGCATGCAAGAATATCAATTAGATATCGAAACGATTAAAGGTAAAATGTTATTAAACGCGCTTGAGGCTATTAAAGAAAAAAATCCAGATATCGGTTTTCGTCGTTCGTGCGGTGAAGGCGTTTGTGGTTCGGACGGATTAAATATTAATGGCACGAATGGATTAGCCTGTATTACGCGATTACATGATTTACCGAATCGCGTGGTGTTAATGCCATTGCCTGGTTTTCCAGTGATTCGTGATTTAATTGTGGATATGGAACCGTTTTTCGATCAATACAAACGTGTTCAACCGTATTTGCAAAACACCGATCAATTACCTGAAAAAGAGCGATTACAATCTCCACAAGAGCGTGCAAAATTAGATGGATTATACGAATGTATTTTATGTGCGTGCTGCACGTCATCCTGTCCATCTTATTGGTGGAATCCGGATAAATTTGTGGGTCCCGCAGGATTATTAAATGCGTATCGATTTGTGGCGGACAGTCGTGATAATCAAACAAAAAAACGATTGGATAATTTACAAGATCCGTTTAGTGTGTTTCGTTGTCGCACAATTATGAATTGTGCGAGTGTTTGTCCTAAAGGATTAAATCCCACGGAAGCGATACGGAAACTACGGACAGAGATGATGGCTGAATAGAAGTATGACAACCTTAGATCAATTTAAAAAGAATTCTTATCTTTCCGCCGACAGCGCTGGCTATATTGAAGATTTATTCGACTCTTATTTGCTAGATCCTAATAGTGTTTCTGATGAATGGAAAAATTATTTTTCATCATTACCCAAAACCAATGACGCTGTAGAAGTTTCACATTCAGATATTAGAGATGTTCTTAGAAAAAACGCAATGCAACCTGTTTCTTCACTCACATCCACACTCACGCCCACACTTTCCCCCTTCAAACAATCCGCCGTCGATGCATTAATCACCGCCTATCGTCGCTACGGACATTTAAATGCAAAAGTAGATCCGTTGGGTGCACCGATCATTCCTGATGTGCGTTTAGGCTTGTCTTATTATGGTTTAAACGATGCCGATTTAAATGAAACATTTGATGCTCGAAAATTATTTCCAAATAATGGCACGGCCACATTACAAAAAATTTTAACGACGCTGAAAACTTTTTATTGTGGTTCCATTGGCATTGAATATACGCGATTAATCGATGAAAACGAACGTGACTGGTTAAGAGATTATATTGAAAATAAAATTCCAGCCATTTCATTTTCACCCGAAATAAAAAAACATATTTTAGAGAAATTAACGCAAGCCGAAGGATTGGAAAAATATTTAGACAGTAAATATCCCGGTCAAACACGATTTTCAAATGAAGGCGCTGATACATTAATTCCTATGTTGGATATTTTAACCGTTGATGCACGCGCACAGAATGTGCGGGAATGTGTGATTGGTATGGCACATCGGGGGCGTTTGAATGTGCTGCTCAATATTATGGGGCAATCACCCGCGGAATTATTTGATGAATTCGATGGCAAAAAAGATTACGGCAATACATCGGGTGACGTAAAATATCACAATGGATTTTCCAGAGATGTGCAAACACCTTTTGGCGCCATTCATTTATCGCTTGCTTTTAATCCCTCACATTTAGAATTTATTAATACTGTTGTGATGGGTTCTGTTCGTGCGCGTCAAGAACGTTCTAAAGAAGTCGCTAAAAAAGATTATGCATTTCCGATTTTAATTCACGGTGATGCTTCGTTTGCAGGGCAGGGCATTGTGATGGAAACGTTGGCGATGTCACAAACACGCGCGTACTCCGTCGGTGGCACAATTCACATTATCGCTAATAACCAAATCGGATTTACCACCAGCAATCCAGCCGATGCCCGTTCATCCCATTATTCTTCTGATTTGGCGAAAATGATTGATGCGCCCATTGTGCATGTGAACGGTGACGATATTGAAGCTTGTGTGAAAGTAATAAAATTAGCGCTGGATTATCGCATGCGATTTCACAAAGATGTGGTGGTTGATTTTATGTGTTATCGATCACAAGGTCACAATGAAGCGGATGAACCGACGTGTACGCAACCGTTGATGTATCAAATTATTCACGCGAAGAAAACGCAGCGCGCGCAGTATGCCGAAAAATTAATATCGGAAAAAATTATTTCAGCAGAAGACGCCGAGAAAATGATCGACGATTATCGCAATCGTTTGGACGAAGGCAAACCGATTGTGGAATTAATGAAAAATGGTTTATCCGAACATTACACAGCACATTGGGCACAATTTTTAAATCAAGATTGGAAAGCGCCGGCTGACACCAAAGTGTCTCGCGCTGTTTTAAATTTGTTGGGACAAAAAATTACGTTTGTGCCAGCAGGATTTTCATTGCAACGCAATGTGGCGATGATTATGCAAGCCCGCATGAAAATGATGACGGGCGAATTGCCGCTCGATTGGGGTTGTGCAGAAACACTCGCCTATGCTGCATTATTATATGAAAATCATCCCGTGCGATTTACGGGTGAAGATGTGCGTCGCGGTACTTTTTTCCATCGCCATGCTGCATTGTTCGATCAAAAAAGCGGTGAATGTTACATGCCGCTCTTGCATATCTCTGACAATCAAGCACATTGCCAAATTTACGATTCTTTATTATCTGAAACAGGCACGCTGGGATTTGAATACGGTTATTCTTCTGCCGATCCTAGTTCACTGGTGATGTGGGAAGCGCAATACGGTGACTTTGCCAATGTCGCGCAAGTCATCGTCGATCAATTTATCAGTTCTGGATGGCAAAAATGGAGTCGCTTATCAGGATTGGCGATGTTATTACCGCACGGTTCTGAAGGCGCAGGACCAGAACATTCTTCTGCACGATTAGAGCGTTATTTGCAATTGTGTGCGCAAGGCAATATGCAAGTGTGTATGCCATCAACACCCGCGCAAATTTTTCATTTATTGCGGCGTCAAGTGATTCGCGCTTTTCGTCAACCTTTAATTGTCATGACACCGAAAAGTTTATTGCGTCATAAATTGGCGGTATCGAGCTTAGATGATTTGTCGAACGGTGAATTTCAATGCGTGATTCCCGAGAGTGATGCAATCGATGTGAAAAAAGTGACGCGATTGGTTTTATGCGCAGGAAAAATTTATTATGAATTATTAACCAAGCGTCGCGATGAAAAAATAGAAACAATTGCGATTGTGCGTGTTGAACAATTGTACCCATTTCCAGATGACGAATTAAAAGCAGACATTAAAAAATATCCGAACTTAAAAGAAATTGTGTGGTGTCAGGAAGAACCGAAAAATCAAGGCGCATTTTATGCATCGCGGCACCGTATTGTGCGTTGCATGCCGCAAAATACGCAATTATTTTATGCGGGTAGATCAGCAATGGCAGCGCCAGCGCCGGGATATACGGCGTTATTTAAAAAGCAGCAGGCGGAATTGATTGATAAAGCGTTGGGTGCGGGCGCTGATGAATCTAAGTGAGTTATCTGTTATCTGTTATCTGTTATCTGGTATCTGGTATCTGGTATCAGTGTCAGAGGTACGGTTAATATTGTACTGATAACTGATAACTGATAACTGATAACTGATCACTGATAACTGATCACTGATCACTGATAACTGATCACTGATAACTGATAACTGATAACTGATCACTGATCACTGATAACTGATAACTGATTTACGAAATAGAGGATCCATCCAATGACCATCGAAATCAAAGTTCCAACACTTCCCGAATCCGTCACCGATGCTGTGATTGCGAAATGGTATAAAAAAGTTGGCGACACCATTGCGCGTGATGAAAATCTCGTGGATTTGGAAACAGATAAAGTGATGCTGGAAGTGCCTGCACCGAAAGGCGGTCTTATTGAACAAATCAGCGTGACCGAAGGGACTGTTGTAAAATCGGGTGAATTATTGGCGATTATTCGCGAAGGTGATGTTGCGACACCTGAGCGAGAAACGAAAGGCGTTGCGGAGCCGCGCGTGGAGCGAGGTACCCCGAGCGTAACAAGCGTACCTGCGCCAGCAACAACCTCCACACCTGTTTCAACGCAAAATATTTCACTTGATTTATCTCCCTCCGAACGCCGTGCCGCTCGCGAAGGAAAAAATATCGCATCGGCACACCAGGGAGACGCGCGCGTTAGCGAGCGTGCAGAAAAACGTGTAACAATGTCCCGTCTTCGTCAAAAGGTCGCCGAACGTTTAAAAGAAGTGCAAAACACTGCAGCCATTCTCACGACATTCAACGAAATTAATATGAAAAACGTCATGGATTTGCGCAACAAATACAAAGAGGAATTTGAAAAAACAACCGGTTCGCGTTTGGGCTTTATGTCTTTTTTTACCAAAGCTGTCGTTGAAGCCTTAAAACAATTCCCTGCGGTGAATGCATCAATCGATGGCACCGATATTTTGTATCACAATTATTATGACATCGGCATTGCCATCGGCAGTGAACGTGGATTAGTCGTGCCGGTTATTCGTAATGCGGATCAAGTTTCCATGGCTGGCATTGAAAAACAAATTCGTGATTACGCGAAAAAAGCGCAAGACGGAAAAATTACCATGGATGATTTAATGGGCGGCACATTTACCATTACCAATGCCGGTACCTATGGCTCGATGATGTCAACACCGATTATTAATCCACCCCAAAGTGCGATTTTAGGTATGCATAATATCGTTGAACGCGCAGTTGTCGATAATGGACAAATCGTTATTCGCCCGATGATGTATGTTGCATTATCGTACGATCATCGTATTATTGATGGCCGTGAAGCCGTGTTGTTTTTGATGGCGGTTAAAAAGTATATTGAAGATCCAGCGCGGTCTTTGTTGCAAATTTAATCAGAAAGAACTATTCATAATTTCTTAATAAAACCCCCGTATACTCAATTTCTTTTCAACAAGAGAACTTAAATTTATGCGTGGGTCAGTATTTATTGATTTTTTTAACCAATTACTTACTAAAATGCCCGGAGTATTTTTCACGAATGAATGCTTTCGATTGTCACAACAAAATGATGATAGGTCGACGACAACATTTGATCAACTGATTGATGCGATCACAAGGTCAATGTTGAATCCAGAGGGTATTGCTGCATTTATCAAAAAAGCCAATTCAGATCCAACTTTTGTATCCTCGCTGAATGCAATGAGCGAGTGTCACTGCCATCCCAACACGCAACGTACGCCGTTTGATCACGCTCATCCAACACATACAAATGAACATGATTTGCGTTGGCGAACAGAAGAAAGATTTACTCAATCGTTGCAGAATTTCAAAGAATCATTTCCCAACCGAAACCCCGTTTTATTAAACTATTTTGAAAATCGTGGTTTGTTTCAATTACTGGTTTTGATTGCGCGTATGTCTAATGAATTTAATGAGAGTACAGTTGAATTTAATGAGAGTACAGTGATTTTGGTTGATTCGCGTTATGATTTTAAAAATGATGAAAATGAAAGAATACTGAAGGGATTTTTCTATCTTTTAAAAACATTAAATATAGATTGTACAATTATTACAACGGCGCCTGGTTTAGAAAACTTGTTTTCAAGCGTAGAGGAAACTGCCCACAATCAAAAAAAAATTGTATTGCACATTTACTCTCGTCTTCAGGATATTCCCGTTACATTACGGAAAAAAATTACACATATTACAGCGCTGGATCTTTATCCAGCGAGACCGATTAATGAGCTTTTTAGGCTGATTCAACGTAATTTGAATGAGCATGATGCATTTATTTTGACACAACAAACTATTAATAAGGAAAATGCGCTCGCAAGTTTTGTTGCACCCGATCCTTTGCAGTATCCACTTTTGACGACGCAAGATACTTTACGAAATGGATGGGAAATCCTGATTAAGAAGATCATGCATCCTTCGATGAGGTATCTTACGGTTCCAATCGTCCTTTCAAATCGTGAGTTTATTGATAATTTGATCGCTAAAATTAAGACTATTCAAGATCTCGATAGGCGGACATTCTATGAAGACCTTGCTTATCGTCTTCTTGCTGTTCCCTGCGAAACCAAAGTGTTTCACTATTACCCCGCGCGCAGGAACTTTATTGATGTGACACCTCAATTTGCAACAACCGCTGCTTCTGCGATGTCGTCAAACAGGAGTGGTCTTTTCCCACCACCACCACTAGCATCACTACCGCCATTATCATCTCCGCGTTCAGGATTATCAGAAACGAATCCGAATACACCAAGGTCGAATGATGCATTGTCGCATTGCCCACAACCTGAAAATCCTTTAACATCCCCTTCTGATAATGTTGAGGTTACAGATAGTTCGAGGGGAGTGCGTGCGGCATAGATGCCACACCAAGCAAGCCTACACGGATGTATTTACGGCTTCGAACCGAAACCATCCTAACCACAACATTCCGAGTGGATGCAAAATTCAGCTCTTAATTCGCATTCTATCGTAAAATTAACCTGGACATTTCAGTATGAATCTTCACGAATACCAAGCAAAAAATTTGTTAAAAAAATATAACGTTCCCGTCCCTGACGGCGAAGTCGTTTTTAATCCTGATGATGTCAAAGAAGCGGCATCGCGTTTGGGCGGCAATCGTTGGGTTGTGAAAGCGCAAGTGCATGCCGGCGGTCGCGGAAAAGCGGGCGGTGTGAAATTGGTTAATTCTGTTGATGAAGCGGTTGCAGTCGCTCAAAAATTATTAGGCACTCGTTTAGTCACCTTTCAAACGGATTCAAACGGTCAACCCGTTAATCAAGTGTGGATTGAAAAACCGTCTGACATCGCACGCGAGTTATATTTGGGTGCTGTGATTGATCGCGCATCACAATCGATTGTATTTATGGCGTCAACAGAAGGTGGCGTCGAAATTGAAGAAGTCGCGCACAAAACACCTGAAAAAATTTTAAAAGTAAAAGTAGATTCTATTGTGGGATTGCAACCTTTTCAATGTCGCGAATTATTTTTTGGATTGGGTTTGGATCATGCGCAAATACGTTCGTTTACGAATGTATTAACGGGTTTGTATGAAGCTTTTGTTGCAAACGATATGAGTTTATTGGAAATTAATCCGTTGGTCGTGACAAAAACAGGCGAATTAATTTGTTTAGACGCTAAAATTAATTTAGATGACAATGCCTTATTTCGACATCACGATTTGCGTGAAATGCGTGACACCACACAAGAAGAAGAACGTGAAACACAAGCACAAAAATGGGAATTAAATTATATTGCGCTCGACGGTGATATTGGTTGCATGGTGAATGGCGCGGGTCTTGCAATGGCAACAATGGATTTAATTAAATTACAAGGCGGAAATCCTGCCAACTTTTTAGATGTCGGTGGTGGTGCTACCAAAGAGCGTGTTACCGAAGCTTTTAAAATTATTACATCAGACAAAAATGTCAAAGGTATTTTGGTCAATATTTTCGGCGGGATTGTGCGTTGCGATATGATTGCCGATGGCATTATTGCAGCGGTTGCTGATGTGGGCGTGAATGTTCCCGTTGTTGTGCGATTAGAAGGAAACAACGCAGAATTAGGCGCTAAAAAATTAGCGGACAGTGGATTGAATATTGTGCCAGCGAGTGGGTTTACAGAGGCAGCGAAGACGATCGTTGAGATGGTTCGAGGGGTGTGAATAGAAGTGTGAGTGTGAGTGTGAGGATCAGAGGTGTGATTTAAAATCTTTTTATTTTTTATTACTTTTGTAGTATTAAGATCTTTAAGATAGAAATTTTCTCACACTCACACTCACACTCACACTCACACCCATACCCACATCCCTAAAAATTTTTTAATACCACAACCAGAGAATTAATATATGAGTATTTTAATCAACAAAAACACCAAAGTTATCTGCCAAGGTTTCACTGGAAAACACGGCACATTTCATTCTGAACAATGTTTAAATTACGGCACCAAAATGGTGGGCGGTGTAACACCCGGTAAAGGTGGCGACACACATTTAGGTTTGCCCGTTTTTGATAGCGTTAAAAAAGCGTATGACGCGACAAAAGCCGATGCCACAATGATTTTTGTTCCAGCGCCGTTTTGCAAAGATTCTATTATTGAAGCGATTGATGCTGGCATTCAATTAGTGATTTGTATTACCGAAGGCGTTCCTGTGTTAGATATGATGGCCGTTAAAGCCTATATGAAAGGCAAAAACGTGCGTTTGATTGGACCGAACTGTCCCGGCGTAATCACACCCAGCGAATGTAAAATTGGTATTATGCCAGGCCATATTCACCAACCCGGAAAAGTCGGCATTGTTTCTCGCTCCGGCACACTCACTTATGAAGCCGTGAATCAAACGTCTGAATTGGGTTTTGGTCAAAGTACTTGTGTGGGTATTGGTGGTGATCCTATTCCTGGAACCAGCTTTATTGATGTTCTCGCCCTATTTGAAAAAGATCCGCAAACCGAAGTGATTGTGATGGTCGGCGAAATTGGTGGATCCGGTGAAGAAGAAGCGGCTGACTATATTAAACATCATGTCAAAAAACCGGTTGTGTCTTATATCGCGGGTGTTACCGCACCTGCTGGAAAACGCATGGGTCATGCCGGTGCGATTATTGCGGGCGGCAAAGGCACTGCGGCTGAAAAATTTAAAGCGTTAGAAGCAGCTGGTGTTTTTACCGTCAAATCACCGGCGGATATTGGCAAGGGTGTGGCTGCGGTGGTAAACACTACACAAAATTGCAGTCGTTAACGTCACCACCACAACCGCCAAACCCACCCCCGCTGGAATTTTAATCCAATGCACAATCAACATCTTGATACCGATAAAAACGAGAATAAAGGCGAGACCGTATTTAAGTAAATGAAAACGATTGTGCATATGCGCGAGTAAAAAATATAATGAGCGCAAACCCAATATTGCAAAAATATTAGAAGTAAAAATAATAAAAGGATCATTGGTTACAGCAAAAACAGCGGGAATACTATCGGTTGCAAAAATCAAATCAGCAATTTCAATTAACACAAGCACTGCAAAAAGCGGTGTGAAATACAACAATCCTTTTTTGAAAATATAAAAACGCTCGTTATGCAATCCCTGTGTCATACGCAGATGTTTTTGCATCCATTGCCATAAAAGATTCTTGGATAAATCCGGTTTTTTCTCAGCAAAGAAAAACATTTTAATACCCGTGAACAGTAAAAATAATCCAAGGATATATAAAATCCAGGCAAATTGATTGACCAGCCACAAACCAGACAAAATGAATAGTAAACGCAACACAATCGCACCTATCACCCCAAACAGTAATACGCGACGTTGATATTCAGCAGGCACCGCAAAATAATTAAATATCACTAAAATAATAAAAAGATTATCCGTTGATAAAGATTTTTCAATTAAATAAGCGGTTAAAAATTCAATCGATTTTTGATTGGCAATCGCAACATCGTGATGATGAATGAGAGTCAGCCAAAATAAAAAATTAAATAAAAAGGAAAGTGAAACCCAAACGATTGTCCAAGTAAAGGCTTCTTTGGGTGACACGCGATGCGCTTTTTTTCCATCCAATAGAAAAAAATCGGCTGCTAATAAAACACCGATAAATCCCAAAAAGGCAATCCACATCCACCATTGGCTAATTGTGCTCATCCTATTCTTCCGTGAATACTCTATTAATTCGCACAACACTATTAAAATGCGAACCCCTCAAACCATCCGTAACCCCAACATTCACTCGCACCTGATAGTTCGGCTCTTAATTCGCATTAAAAAATTTTTTCTTCTTTACGCAGCGTAAAAACTTCAACGCCATTCTCAGTCACACCCAGCGTATGTTCCCATTGCGCCGATAAACTATGATCTTTTGTAGTGACAGTCCAACCATCTTGTTTATTTAATTTGACATCACGTTTGCCCATATTAATCATCGGCTCTATTGTGAAAGTCATGCCTTTTTGAATTTCAATGCCGGTATTCGGTTTTCCATAATGCAACACTTGCGGGTCTTCATGAAAAATTTTTCCAATGCCGTGTCCGCAATATTCACGCACCACGGAGTAACGATTTTTTTCCGCGAGTTGTTGAATCGCAAAACCAATATCGCCTAATGTTACACCGGGTTTTACCATGCGAATGGCGAGGTACAAACATTCCTGTGTGATTTCCACTAATTTTTTTGCAAATGGTTTTGTCTCACCCACATAAAACATTTTGCTGGTATCGCCGTGAAATTCATCTTTAATCACGGTCACATCAATATTCACAATATCCCCATTTTGCAGGGGTTTATCGTTAGGAATACCATGACAAACCACATGATTGACAGATGTACAAATTGATTTTGGAAAGCCTTCGTAATTGAGTGGCGCGGGAATGGCGTGTTGTACTTCAGTGATATATTTGTGGCAAATATTATTAAGCTCATTGGTTGTCACGCCGGGTTTAACGTATTCACCAATCATTTCCAGCACTTCGGCCGCTAATTTCCCAGCGACACGCATTTTCTGAAATTCTTCCGCCGTTTTGATCGTTATAGACATATTTTTTGAAAAATTATTGTTGACTCATAGGTTCTATGGTATAAAGCGTTGCTGTAATTAGCAATTACTTTAAATTAATAAATATCACGCTTGTTAAAAGGGTGTTTTAGGGTGTTTGTTTTGTGAGTTATCGGTTAATTTCTCTGTACACGACAAAAAATATGAAATAGCGAGTGATGATATGACTGTGGTGTTTTGAGTGGAGTGTGAATGTCAGGGATGACATTCCACAGCCGGAAGGGATGTATTCACGGCGTCTCCACGAGAAATACCACGGTCATATCATCCAACGAGCGGTTGAATATAAAAATTGTCAAGTATAAAAAGTTAACTTACACAACAAATTAAACCACCAAGCAAGCGGTCGACTAACCCCGGAGAAAAGAATGACTGTATCTATTTCTATGCAACAAATGTTGGAAGCGGGTGTTCATTTCGGACATCAAAAGCGCTTTTGGAATCCTAAAATGGCACCATACATTTATGGTGAACGCGAAAAAACGCATATTATCAATCTTGAAAAAACATTACCTAGTTTTCGTCACTTATTAGAAACCATCGCACAAGTTACTTCAAAACGCGGCAAAGTGTTATTTGTCGGTACAAAACATGCAGCGCGCGAAATCATAAAAGAAGAAGCGACTCGTTGTGGTATGCCTTATGTTGATAATCGTTGGCTCGGCGGCATGTTGACGAATTACAAAACCATTCGTCAGTCGATTAAACGGTTGAAAGACATGGAAGCTATGTTGCTTAATCCAAAAGCATTGATCGGTAAAACAAAAAAAGAAGTGCTCACTATTCAGCGTGAAAAAGATAAATTAGCAACCAATTTAGACGGTATTAAAAACATGGGCGGTTTGCCTGACATGTTGTTTGTGATCGACGTCAAACAAGAAAAAACAGCAATATTAGAGGCAAAACGGTTGGGTATTCCAGTCGCTGCCATTGTCGATACCAATGCAAGTCCTGATGAAATTGATTACGTTGTACCTGGTAATGATGATGCGATACGCGCCATTCGTTTTTACTGCAAAACAATTGCAGATGTAATTATTGAATCACGTCGCTCAATTTTGGAAGAAGAAGCGGAAAAAGAAAAAGAAAGAGCAGAACGCTCAAAATCAAAAGCCAAAGCAAAAACACCTGAAGTTAAAACAGCGAAAAAAGTCGGCAAAAAAGCGGTTGATGTGGCTGAAGCGGTTGAAGCAACTGAAACGGAAGTGTTTGTTGAGGAAATAATCGTGACAACTGTGGTTGAAGAAAAAACACCAGCGAAAAAAGTTAAAAAAACAAGTGAATGATGAAGTGTGAGTGTGAGTGTGAGTGTGATTGTCGGTGTGAGTGTGAGGTATCAGTGTGAGTGTCAGAGGTATAGTTGAATTTTATTAATCTTTACTCAACTATTAACATTTGATTTATACTTTTTAACTCACACTCACACTCACACTCACACTCACACCGACAATCACACTCACAAAATTAACGAGGTTCCAACAATGTCCGAAATATCAGCATCCATGGTCAAAGAACTCCGCGAAGTAACCGGCTCAGGAATGATGGAATGTAAAACAGCGCTCGTCGAATCTAAAGGCGATATGCAATTAGCAATCGATAATATGCGTAAAAAAGGGAGTTTAAAAGCAGCAAAACGTGCAGGAAAAATTGCAGCCGAAGGTGTGATTGTGATTGCAGAAAATACGGATAAAACACGCGCATGCATGATTGAAGTCAATTGCGAAACTGATTTTGTTGCACGCGATACACATTTCAAATCGTTTGCAGATCAATTATCACAAGCTGGTTTATCTGCTAACACAAACGATATTGATTCTCTAATGTCGCAAACATCTCAAGATGGTTCGACGTATGAAACTGTGCGCGAAACATGGGTGTCAAAAATTGGCGAAAATATTCAAGCAAGACGCATTGTCACGGTTACGTCGCCAGGATGTATTGGGTTTTATTTACATGGTGATCGTATCGGTGTCGTCGTTTCTCTTGATAAAAAAAATGCTGAACTGGCAAAAGATATCGCTATGCATGTTGCCGCGACCAATCCGGTTGCGGTGGATGCAAACGGAATTTCTGCTGAGAAAATGGCAAAAGAACGCGAAATTATCACAGCACAAGCACAAACTTCTGGAAAACCTGCAAATATTATTGAAAAAATGGTAGAAGGCCGTTTACAAAAGTACGTTCAAGAAGTATGTTTGATTCATCAGCCGTTTGTTAAAAATCCGGATCAAACGATTCAACAATTGTTACAAGCGGCGAATACAAAAGTATTATCATTTGTGCGTTTTGAAGTAGGCGAAGGTATTGAAAAACCGGTAACGGATTTAGCGGCAGAAGTGAGTGCGACTTTGAAAGAGGTGTAAGGATGAAACCAAAATATCAACGCATACTTCTTAAAATGAGCGGTGAAGCCTTAATGGGCGATGGCGTAATGGCCATTTCTCCCGTCGTATTAAATCGATTAGCAAAAGAAATCGGCGAAGTACGCCAATTAGGTGTGCAAATTGCGATTGTCATTGGCGGTGGAAATTTTTGTCGCGGCGTTGCGTTATCTGAGGTGGGAATTAATCGCATCACAGGTGACCATATGGGTATGGTTGCAACGATTATGAATGCGTTAGCACTGCGTGATGCCTTTGAGCGTTCACAAATGCCAGTACGAATTTTATCTGCGGTTGCCGTCGGTGGCATGGTCGATTTATTTCATCGACGTAAAGCGATTCATCATCTTGAACAAGGTCGTATCGTGATTTTTGCAGCAGGAACGGGTAATCCTTTATTCACAACCGATTCTGCCGCGAGTTTACGCGGCATTGAAATTAGTGCTGATGTTGTTTTGAAAGCAACTAATGTGGACGGTGTTTATTCTGAAGATCCTCGTAAAAATTCGAACGCCACACTTTACAAACATTTAACCTATGACGAAGCGCTTGAAAAAGAATTTGCCATCATGGATTTAGCGGCATTTTGTCAGTGTCGCGATTATCAAATGCCATTACGCATTTTTAATATTGGAAAACCCGGCATGTTTATGAAAGTAGTGATGGGTGAAGAGGTTGGGACGTTGGTTGATGAGAATGTGGTGTGAGTGTGAGTGTGAGGATCAGAGGTGCGGTTAAAAACCTGTATTTTTTTGTAAACAAGGTGGTTACATTGCTCAAAAATTTTAATATTTTGTCACACTCACACTCACACTCACACTCACGCTCACACTCACACTCACACACAATTTGGAGATATTAACATGATTAACAACATCACCCGCGACACAAAATCTCGCATGGAAAAATCCATCGATGCATTAAAACAAGAGTTAGCAAAATTACGCACGGGTCGTGCGCATCCCAGTTTACTAGAACATTTAACAGTCAATTATTACGGCAACCCAACGCCACTGAATCAAGTGGCTAATATTGCGATTGAAAATGCAAGAACATTAATGGTAACACCTTGGGAAAAAACCATGGTTCAAGAAATTGAAAAAGCCATTATGACGGCTAATTTAGGCTTAAATCCCAATACAGCGGGTACTGTGATTCGCATTCCTATGCCACCATTAACCGAAGAAAGACGAAAAAGTTTAGGAAAAGTGGTGCGCGAAGAAGCAGAACGTGCGCGTGTTGCCATTCGCAGTATTCGTCGTGATGCCAATCAAGAATTAAAAACACTATTGAAAGACAAAAAGATCAGCGAGGACGAAGAACATCGCGCTCAAACTACCGTACAAAAAACAACAGATGAGTTTGTAACGCAAATTGACGCTGTTTCAACGGCGAAAGAAAAAGATTTAATGGAAATGTAATTTAAGGACGGAGACGCGCGTGGAGCGAGGTATTCCGAGCGGAACAAGCGTTATGAATCAACTCAACAAAATGCCAAACCACGTCGCCATTGTGATGGATGGCAATGGTCGTTGGGCTTCGCGTCGACTGATGCCGCGCGTCGCTGGTCATCGCGCTGGCGTTAAATCAGTGCGAAGAGCCATACAATTTTGTGTAAAAAATAATATTGCTGTTTTATCTTTATTTACCATGAGCATTGAAAATTTTCTTTGCCGTCCCGAACCCGAAATAAAATTTTTAATTTCATTATTATCCGATGCGCTTCAAAGAAATTTGGATGAAATGCATAAACAAAATATTCGTATTCGAATTATTGGCGATCATTCTGTTTTTGGATCTGCTGTGCACGAACAAATTAGTCAAGCACATGCATTGACGCAACATAATACCGGATTAACACTGATCATTGCGCTGCATTACAGTGGTCGTTGGGATATTCTTCAAGCCGCACAAAAGTTAACGCAACAGGCTATTGACAATAATATTGATCCGACCATGTTGACTGAAAATGATTTTTCAAAACATCTTTGTATGCAGGATTTGCCCGAACCTGATTTGATGATTCGCACGAGCGGTGAGCAACGCATTAGCAATTTTATGCTATGGCAATTTGCCTACACCGAATTATTTTTTTCTGCTGTCTTTTGGCCCGATTTTGATGAAGAGGTTTTTGCAGATGCCGTTGCGGCGTTTCAGAAGCGAGAGCGAAGATTTGGGAAGGTGGTGTCAGTGTGAGTTATCAGTGTGAGAGTGGTACCTTGTCGGGAACTTTATGCTACTAAAAAGAATAATCACCGCCGCAATCCTAATCCCTCTTATCCTCGCCGCTATTATTTATCTACCACCATTGTATTTCTCTCTTTTAGTGGCGGTATTTATATTATTAGGCGCGTGGGAGTGGTCGGTATTAATTGGGTTAACTAAAAATAGTGCGCGCATCATTTATGTTCTTTGTATTGCGTTCGTCATTTTAACATTATTATTTTTTCACACCCACACTCACATTCCCACTTTACTCACCGCCACCCTCATCTGGCTCTGGGCATTTATCGCGATTATCAATTATCAAAAAAACGGATCAGGTGTTGGTTTTCAATTTCCATTATTACGAGCAATGATTGGCGTTATTATATTGATTTCAACGTGGATCAGTATTGTTATATTAAAAACATATCCCAACTTTGGTGCGAGTTGGTTGATACTCGTATTTATCATTATTTGGAGCGCCGACATCGGTGCTTTTTTTGCAGGACGTGCGTTTGGAAAACATGCCTTATGTTCGCGGGTGAGTCCTAAAAAAACATGGGAAGGTTTTGTCGGCGGCACTGTATTATCCGTGATTATGGCAGCTATTGGCGGTTTATTTTTATCACTCACTACTCAACATTACATTTATCTATTAGTGTTGGCACTGTTGACCGCCTTATTTTCTGTCGTTGGTGATTTGAGTGTGAGTCTTTTAAAAAGAATGTCGGGTGTCAAAGATTCTGGGAAAATTTTTCCAGGTCATGGAGGATTGTTGGATCGATTGGATAGTATTGCAGCAGGGATGGTGGTGTTTGTGTTGGGGATGTTTGTGTTGGGATTGTAGGATATAATTATGCATTCAGTCACCATTCTCGGCTCGACCGGTTCCATCGGTCAAAACACATTAGATATCATTTCACGCCATCCCGATCGTTTTCGCGTTGAAGCATTAACCGCACATAAAAATGTTGCTTTATTATTTCGTCAGTGTCAGAAATTTAAACCCAATTACGCCGCAATTTCCGATGCAATATTAGCAACTCAATTGAAAACAAAATTACGCGAAGAAAAAATTAACACGCAGGTTTTATCTGGCGCTGAAGCGATTGCACAATTAGCCGGCGATAGTGCATCCACTATTGTTGTTGCGGGCATTGTGGGTTCTATTGGATTATTGCCAACATTATCTGCAATTAAAGCAGGAAAACGTGTGTTATTAGCGAATAAAGAAGCGCTTGTCATGGGTGCTGATTTATTGATGCAAATGGTTCGCACGCACAATGCAACGTTATTACCGATTGATAGCGAACACAATGCGATTTTTCAATGTTTGCCGCAGGATTTTTTACCAGGAAAAAAAATGCGCGGCGTGAAATCTATTATTTTAACCGCATCGGGTGGACCCTTTCGCACAACGCCGGTTGACGCATTAAAAAACGTAACGCCAGCGCAAGCCATGAAACATCCCAATTGGACCATGGGCGCTAAAATTTCCATTGATTCTGCAACGATGATGAATAAAGGATTAGAAGTGATCGAAGCGTTTTGGTTATTTGGTTTGTCGATAGAACAAATCAAAGTGGTGATTCATCCACAAAGTACCGTGCATTCTTTAGTGGTATTTGAAGATTCATCGTTGCTTGCACAATTGGGTTGTCCTGATATGCGTATTCCGATTACGAATGCTTTGGCCTGGCCTGATCGTATTGCATCAGGTGCAAACTGTTTGGATTTGACCGAGATAAAACGTTTGGATTTTGAGTCGGTATCACTAGACCGTTTTCCTTGCGTACGATTGGCGTATCAAGCGTTAAAAGCGGGGGGCACTGCAACCACTATTTTAAATGCTGCGAATGAAATTGCAGTCGATGCTTTTTGTCATGGCGAAATCCGATTTGATCAAATTTCATCGGTGATTGATGGGGTAATGCAAAAGAGTGATATTCAACCTGCAACTGACTTAAACGTTATTTTAAATGTTGATCAAAAAGCGCGAGAATTTGCTACGCAAGTGATAAAAGAGTCTGTATACTCTGTGCCAAATAAATGAGTGTGAGTGATCAGTGTGAGTAATATAAATATAAAATAGCACCTCTGACACTCACACCAATACCTTAAAATAAGGACTTCCCACAATGCTTCATCGTTTCCGAATGACAGTACTGACCATTGGTTTGCTAGTCGCACTCCCTGTTTTTGCGTCACCGTCCTTTATCGTCAATCATATCCAAGTACAAGGCTTGCAGCGGATCAGCTCCAGCGCTGTGATGGCAGCAATGCCGATACATGTCGGCCAAACGTTTACAACGGCTGAAGGCAATAAAGTTATTGCGGCACTTTTTAAGACAGGATTTTTCAGCAATGTGCAATTGCAACGAACAGGTAATACATTAGTTGTGCATGTTATTGAGCGTCCAACGATTGACTCAGTCACTATTACTGGCAATAAATCCATTAAAATTGCGCAACTGAAACCGGTACTAAAAAAAATAGGTATTGTGGCGGGCGATACATTTGATCCCTCTGAGCTGCATTCAATTGTATTGGGTATGCAGCAACAATATGCATTATTAGGCCATGCTGGCGCGATTGTAACACCGAATGTAAAAGCATTATCACGCAATCGTGTCGCTATTCATATCGTGATTCAAGAAGGAAAAGCATCCATTGTTCGTGCAATTCATGTCACTGGTAATCACGCCTTTTCTGAGCATACATTATTGGATCAATTTAAATTAACAACGCCTGGAATTTTGACGTGGTTTAATCACAATGATCGTTATTCTCATATGCGTTTAGATGAAGATTTACAAAACCTCCAGAATTTTTATTTCAATCATGGCTATTTAGATTTTCGTATCTTGTCACACACAGTGAAACAATTACCCAATGCGCGCGGTGTGTCGATTCAGGTGAGCGTGACCGAAGGATCTGTTTATCACATCAGTGGTTATCAATTAGTGACGACGAAATTGCCTGGCACTATCAAGCCCAAAGTGAAACTGCTGTTAACGCAATTAAAAAAAGGTACCGTTTTTTCGCGAGAAGAAATTATTGAGCTTAATAAAAAATTAGCGCATTCAATGGCGGATTATGGTTATGCATTTCCTGTTATCAATCCAGTTCCAACAGTGAATCGTTCAACGCATCAAGTGTTTTTAACATACAATATCGCCAGTGGTCATCGTGTTTATGTTAGGAAAATTCATATTACGGGTGATACGCGCACAACAGGAATAGTGGTTCGCACTCAATTGCGTCAAATGGAAGGCAGTCCGTATTCGTTGAAAAATATCGAAGAATCGAAACGCAATATTAAAAATTTAACTTACTTTAACCATGTTCATGTCACAACGACACCCGTTCCGAATAAAAATAATCAAGTGGATTTGGATTATCACGTTCATGAAGTGAACGCAGGCCGTGCTTCCGTGCAAGCGGGATATTCAGACGTTAATGGTTTTTTATATGGTGCGAATGTATCGGAACCGGATTTCTTAGGATCCGGTAAATATGTGTCGGTTGGATTTCAACGCAGCGCTTATAACTCCAATTACGGTTTTAGTTACAATAATCCATTTTATACAACGTCAGGCATTAGTCGTGGATTTAATGTTTATTACAGCCACACAACGCCGGCGAAAGTAAATCTAGAACCGTACACCATGGATGATTTTGGTATCAGTATGGTGTATGGCATTCCGATCAGTGAATCCGATCAGTTGTCGTTAGGCGGTGGTTTTGATCATATTTCCTTGAGTCACGTGAATCCTGGTCTCGTGTCTCCATCGATTACGGGTTTTTTGAAAACAAATCCATCTCCGTACAACCAATTTAAATTAATTTCAGGAATTACCCATGACACCTTAAATCGCGCTATTTTTGCAACAAAAGGAAACGAGCAAAGTCTGAGTGCGACGGTGGGTACACCGTTTTATAAATCTAGCTTGGGTTACTATCAAGCGGGTTACGATGGACGTTTGTATTATCCTTTGCCGTTTCACTTTGATTTAAATCCGCATTTTACCGCAGGATACGGAAACGGTTATGGCAATACACATCAATTACCGTTCTTTAATAATTACTATGCAGGCGGTTTACAATCATTGCCGGGTTATACCTCAAATACGTTAGGCCCCAAAAATCCTGTGAATACATCGCAGGCTTTGGGGGGTAACGTTGAGGTATTGGGCGGACTGAATTTTATTTTACCTGACTTTATAAGCCACAAAGTGAGAACCGCTTTGTTTGTCGATGCAGGTAACATTTTTCAAACGAATCATGCAGCAGGGATTACCTATGAGTCAATTACGCCGAAAAATTTGCGTGTGACCACAGGTCTCATGGTATCATGGTGGTCGCCATTGGGTGCACCGCTTGATTTTAGTTTAGGTTTCCCCCTTAATAAAAAACCAGGCGATCAATTGCAGGTGTTTGGGTTTTCATTTGGTGCGGCGATTTAAGCATGAGTTATCAGTTATCAGTTATCAGTGTCAGAGGCACGATTTAAAATCTTACAGATAACAGATAACAGATAACTATTTTACTAACAAAGGAGAAAGAGATGAAAAAAGTCGTATTAGTAGCTACTGCATTGATTGCAGCATATTCAGTCGGTGCATTTGCAGAAGATGTTGGTGTTGTGGATATGAAAACCATTTTTGTAAATTCACCGAAGGCGCAAGCTATTAAAATAGCTCTTCGAAAAGAATTGACAAAAAAATTTGATCCAGAACAAGAGAAGATTGTAAAAATGAGCGATGCATTGAAAGCAGATCTCGAAAAATATCAAAAAAATGAATCAGTGATGGATGCAAAAGATTTAGAGGCTTTGAGAACAAAAATCATCAATCAACAAATTGCTTACCGCAATGCACAAAGCAAACTTCAAAATCAAGTTGCTGAAGTGCAAAACAAAAGTTTAGATGTATTTATGGATAGTGTAAAAGCAGCCGCAAAAGAAGTGGGAGTAAAAGACAAATTGCAACTGATTCTTCCGAGCACCGAAGTGTTGTATTCTGAAAATAGTAAAGACGTAACGAAAGATGTTATAGATAATATGAAGTAATTAGTGAGAGTGTGAGGTATCAGTGTGAGTCGATTAGACTAGCTGATACCTCTGATCACTCACACTCACACCCACACTTATTCTATGAAACCACCCCATTCTTATTCCATTGCTGATCTAGCCAAACATATTTCCGCAAAAATCATCGGCAACGATAAAATAATAATTACTCATGTTGCGCCTATTCAACGAGCCAAGACAGGTGATCTTACTTTTTTAATGGGTAATGCTTATCGACGTTATTTATCCGATACTAAAGCCTCCGCAGTTATTTTGTCGCAAGCGGATGCAGATGCTTGTGCTGTGACTGCATTGGTCGTTAAGAATCCAGAATATGCTTTTGCACGCATCGCGCATTTATTTAATACGGCAAAAAAACCGATCATTGGAATTCATCCAACTGCTGTGATTGCGAAAACGGCACACATAGATTCGTCCGCTTCTATCGGTGCGCATTGTGTCATTGGTGAAAATGTTGCTATTGGTGCGAACACTATTCTTCATGCCGGTGTGATTATTTCTGATGATGTGAAAATAGGGAGTGATTGCCAGCTTTACAGTAACATCACCTTGTATCATCAAGTTACGCTTGGAAATCGTGTGATTTTGCATAGCGGTGTTGTGATAGGTAGCGATGGATTTGGATTAGCGCATAATGAGGGTGTCTGGGAAAAAATTCCACAATTGGGATCAGTCAGTATTGCTGATGATGTTGAAATCGGAGCAAACACTTGTGTTGATCGTGGTGCATTGGAAAATACAATGATAGAAACAGGTGTAAAAATCGATAATTTGGTACAGATTGCCCATAATGTCGTTATCGGCGAACATTCCGTTATTGCGGGTTGCACTGCAATTGCAGGTAGCACAACCATTGGTCGTCATTGTATGATTGGTGGTTCCACTAATATTGGCGGACATTTAACGATTTGCGATGGTACTATCTTCACGGGTGGCGCTATGGTGACTAAATCGATTAAAGAGCCTGGAATTTATTCATCAGGAACGGGATTGTTTCCCAATAAAGTATGGCGGAATGTAGTGGCAAAATTGCGAAGATCGGTGATCACTGATCACTGATCACTTTTTTACGAGGACTTTGTTATGTCTGACAACAACAAGATCGACTATCTCGAAGTCAGAAAATATTTACCGCATCGATATCCTTTTTTATTGGTCGATACGGTTGAGTCTTACGTGCATGAACAATCCATCGTTGCCATTAAGAATGTCACGAACAATGAACCATTTTTCGCAGGTCACTTTCCTCAATTGCCCGTCATGCCGGGTGTTTTAATGGTTGAAGCGCTGGCGCAAGCATCGGGTATTTTAATGTATCGCTCTTTTGGTCGTTATCCCAGCGAACAAGATTTATTTTATTTAGCTGGTATTGATAATACGCGATTTAAGCGAAAAGTCGTGCCAGGCGATCAATTATTATTACGTGTCGAAGTGATTCGTCGTCGTGAGAATTTGTGGAAATTTAAAGGTGAAGCTACGGTGCAAGGTGAATTGGCTTGTTCGGCTGAATTTTTAAATATCAAAGCATAGAGAGTTATCAGTGATCAGTGTCAGAGGCACGATTTAACTACTGAGAACAGATAACCGATAACCGATAACAGATAACAGATACCTCAGTTGGAAAAAAAATGACAACAAAAAAACAGTCTTTATCTCTCACAGAATCTTTCATCGACACAACTGCAAAAATTCACCCATCTGCAAAAATTGCGAACGATGTGGTGATTGGTCCATGGGTATATATTGGTGAAAAAGTTGAAATCGGTTCAGGTACGCGTATTGATTCACACGCTGTCATTATGCAACACACGATCATGGGAAAAAATAACCATATTCATTCTCATGCCGTTGTAGGCGGTGATCCACAAGATTTAAGTTATCGTGGCGAAGAAACGTGGTTGAAAATCGGTGATGGAAATATCATCCGTGAGTTTGTGACGATTAATCGAGGATCCGCTGGCGGTATTGGTACGACCACTATTGGCAATCGCAATTGTTTTCTCAGTTATTCTCATGTCGCTCACGATGCGCACATCGGCAACGATGTTTTATTTATTAATAATGCCACCATTGCAGGTCATGTCGTCGTCGATGATTTTGCGATCATCGGTGCTTATGCAACAGCACATCAGTTTACGCGTATTGGTTCTTATAGTTTTTTAGTGCATGCCACTCAAGTCTCCCATGATATTCCGCCGTTTATGTTAGTGAAAGGCACGCCGGGTATTCCCATTGCACTGAATTTAGTAGGTTTGCGTCGTCGTGGATTTTCAGTAGAAACCATTAGCGGTTTGAAAAAAGCATATCGTTTAATGTATCGACAACGATTATCTTTGAAAGAAGTGCAAGCGGCATTGGCAGCATTGGTTGCAGAAACGCCAGAAATACAGCTGATTATTGATTTGATGAAAGAGTCAAAACGGGGAATTGTGAGGAAGCAGGTTAGGAGTGGGAGTGGGAGTGTGGATGGAGACGCGCGTGAAGTGATGCGTTAGCATCACGGAACAAGCGACAACCCAACCTCCGCCACCCTCTCCGACGCATTCTTCCCCGGAATAGAAACCTTATCTTTTAATGTTGCAAATTCCGCTTTTATACCGTCAGAATAATTTTTATCTGACAATATTTTCAAAATTTCATCTGCAATATTATCTGACGTCGCATTTTCTTGCGTTAATTCCTTTGCAACGCGTTTTTCAGCAACAATATTGCATAATCCAATATGCGGCGTGCGAATCAATCGTCTTGCAATCCAAGCCGTCAACGGCTTTGTTTTATAAATAATACATAACGGCACTTGCATCAGTGCAATTTCTAAAGTCACTGTGCCAGAAACCGCAATCGCCGCATCGGTAATTTGCAGCAAATCATACTTATTTTTTTGAATAATTTTAATGTCTGATGATAATTGCGCACGAATCATAGCTTCATCAAAATGATCTGCCAACACCAACACCCATTGCACATCCGGTTTTTTCGCAGTCATTTTTTTTACGCTGTCTTGCATCACCAATAAATGATTCGCTAATTCACTGTGTCGACTGCCTGGAAATAATGCCACAATCGGGCGATCTTGATCTAATTTAAAAAAATCATAACTGTCGTTTTTTGTCATTGCAGGTTTTACCAAATCGCCCAGTGGATGTCCGACAAAAGTAACGGGTACGCCCGCATCACGATATATTTTTTCTTCAAACGAAAATAATACCGCCATATGATCAACGTATTTTTTTATGTGCTTGATGCGTCCAGATCGCCACGCCCAAATTTGTGGGCTGACATAATATAAAACGGGAATACCCCATTTTTTCGCGGTTTTCATTATACGAAAATGTGTATCAGGTAGATCAATTAAAATAATAAGATCCGGTTTTGTTTTGGCCAAATAATTTTTAATGGCACGTAATGTCGATAACATACTGGGTAATTGTTTTATGATTTCAACAAGCCCAACCACCGAAAATTTATTTCCATCAAATTGAATCGATACACCGGCATCACTCATGCGTTGTCCACCCATGCCAGTTAATTTTACAGTGGGATTTTTTTGTAATAACGCGCGTGCTAAATTTGCACCCAGCAAATCACCCGATGATTCGCCAGCGCTAATAAAAATATTAGGTATATTTGGCATTGTTATCAGCAATAATAGTGGAGATTTTCATTGCAACTGCCAGTGCATCACGTGCGGCCTGCCCTGAAACAGTGGGTGGTGTTTGATGAATAATAGCGTTTAAAAATGCATTAATTTCTTCTTTGAGTGCATCGCCTTTTTCGCATAATTTTTCTTCTAATTCAATATTGGGAACGCCCGGAAACATTTCGGTTTCTGCCTTGCGTCGAATGTGGCATAAATTTCGATGCATATCGATGTTGAAATAACCATCGTTTTGAAAAATACGCAGGCGTCGTTCACTGGTTGAATTAATGCGACTGGCAGTAACTGATGCAACACACCCATTGTCAAATTCAATACGCGCATTGGCAATGTCGATTAACGGTGTGAGAACGCTCGATCCCGTTGCGCGAATCTCGGCAATAGATGAATTAACGAGTGATAAAACAATATCAATATCATGAATCATTAAATCTAAAATAACCGATACATCGCTGCCACGTAATTTAAACGGTGCTAAACGTTGTGATTCAATAAAGCGAGGTTTGCACAATAAAGAATGCACTGATTGCAATGCGGGATTGAATCGTTCCAAATGTCCGACTTGTAAAATTAATTTATTTTTTTTTGCCAACTGAATCAGTTCGTCCGCTTCTTCAACCGTCGTTGTAATTGGCTTTTCAATTAACACATGAATATTATGGTTGAGAAAAAATTTCGCAATCTCAGCATGCAGTGGTGTTGGCGTTGCAATGCTCACGGCATCAACTTGATTTATTAATGAGCGATAGTCATGGGTTGCATTAACACTGTATTTTTCTGACAATTCTTCGGTATGATTGGCATCGATATCGCAGATAGCGACAAGCTTTGATTGCGATAACACAGCGAATTTATCGACATGATATTTGCCGAGATAGCCTGTGCCGATAACTGCTGTTCGAACTGTATTCATGTAATATGATTCTTACTTACTTAATTCGGCGTAGTGTGTCATTTTTTTGCTGTTAATTCAATGTGATTAGCGTGAGCGTGAGACTAAGGAAAAAGTGACATGGTAAATAATCAGATTCTTGTCGCTGGAGTTGATGAAGCAGGGCGCGGACCATTAGCGGGTCCTGTATTTGCCGCTGCCGTGATTTTAGATCCCAAGCGCAAAATTGACGGTTTAAGAGACTCAAAATTATTGACCGAGCAAAAACGCGAATTATTATTTACTGAAATAACCAAACATGCGCTTTCGTACGGTGTGAGTAGTGCATCAGTTGCTGAAATAGATGACATCAATATTTTGCAAGCGAGTCTTTTGGCGATGCGTCGCGCGGTTTCTCAATTAACTATTGAACCTGATGAAGTGTGGGTTGATGGTAATCAAGATCCGAAATGTCACACTAAAACCAAATTAATCGTACGAGGTGATTTTTTGTTTTCTTGCATTTCCGCCGCATCGATTGTCGCCAAAGTAACCCGTGATCGCTTGATGAGAACATTAGACAAACAGTTTCCAGGGTATGGGTTTGCGCAGCATAAGGGCTACGGCACAAAACAGCATTTAATGGCATTAAAAAAGCTGGGTGCGACGGATATTCATAGGCGATCGTTTGAGCCAGTATCGGCAGTATTGATGGAAAATATCTAATTTGTATGCTATTATTATAATACAAATTGTATTACGTTTTGTACGTGGAGGATGTGATGACATCATTAATATCGATTCGCATGGATGATGATCTTCTCGAAGAACTGAAAGGAAAAGCGGAGTTGTTGCAGGTATCGCAAACGGATTATATTCGTCGAGCAATTCGTTTTATGAATAAACGCATAGAAAAACGAGAACGAAGAAAACGAATACAGCGCGCAAGTTTGCTCTGCAGAGAAGGCAGTATGAAAGTAAATGCTGAATTTAGCGAGATAGAACATGATCCAGAAGATTGAAACAGGAAATATATGGTTAGCTAATTTAAATCCTAATAAAGGTGTCGAGCCGGGCAAAGTGCGGCCTGTGCTTATTTTGCAAAATCAGGCGCTATTGGATATTGCGCATCCATCCACGTTGATTGTACCATTGACTACAAACCTCGTTGACCATATATATCCATTGCGCGTTAGAATTCATGCAAAAGATGATCTTAAAAAAGATTCCGATCTTTTGGTCAGTCAAATTCGCGCCATTGATAACAGACGGTTGATCAGTGGTCCGCTGACCAAGGTAACGCACAAACAATTACAGGTTATTTATGCTGCGGTGCGCGAAGTGATGGGAATGGATGATTAGGGTTACGACAATTTTTAATAGCGCCACTGAAACAGTAGCTGAAGGAGATGACGTAGTCATCGACTGAGGCGTTTTGCAGAAAATACGCGCTAAGTGATAGCTTACTGCAAAGCGCCTCAGTCGGTTTGCTACGCAAACCTTCTTCAGCTACCGTATCCCTGTGTTATCTGAAATTTTTGTCGTGCGCAAAGAAATTTTCAAAAGGTGCTTACATGAATTTATTATCCATCCTTGTCCTATGTGGCGGACAATCCACCGAGCATGAAATCTCGCTTTTATCTGCAAAAAATGTGATGGAACAATTAGATCTCAAAAAATATCATGTGTCCGTTGCGAAAATAGATCATGATGGCACTTGGTATTATTTTAAAAACACGCAAGACTATTTCTCACACTCACACTCACACCCAATACACATCCTCCCCGGTCAAAAAACTCCATTCTTTGCAGAAAACAAACCTATTCCAGTCGACTGCATTTTCCCTGTTTTACACGGCACGAATGGCGAAGATGGTACCGTTCAAGGCCTGTTTGAAATTTTACAAATACCGTATGTGGCTGCAGATTGCCTAGGTTCTGCTATCGCAATGGATAAAGATATTGCCAAGCAATTAATGCGTGCAGCAGGCATTCCTGTCGTTGATTGGAAAATCATTCATCAATCAGACTCAACAATAAATTATGATGATATTAAAAAACAATTGGGTGAGACCGTCTTTATAAAACCAAATAGTTTGGGTTCATCCGTGGGTGTTAAAAAAGCGGTTGATGAAAAATCTTTTTATGCTGCCATTGAAGATGCGTTTCGTTACGATGACTATATTTTAATTGAAAAAGCGATTATCGGCCGCGAAATTGAATGTTCCGTATTGGGAAATGAACATCCTAAAGCATCCTTACCCGGTGAAATTATTAATCACACGGAATTTTACTCGTATGAAGCAAAATATTTGGATGATGCTGCAGCAACCGTAAAAACACCCGCTCATTTATCTTCAGAATTAGTTTTGCAATTTCAAACACTGGCGATCAAAGCCTTTCAAACGCTGCGTTGCTCTGGCATGGCGCGAGTCGATTTCTTTTTGGATAACAATAATAAAATTTATATTAACGAAATAAATACCATTCCGGGTTTTACCAACATCAGCATGTATCCTAAAAATTGGGAAGCAAGCGGGCTATCGTATCCTGCGTTACTGGATGAATTAATTAGGTTGGGCATAAAACGATTTGAGCGTAAGAAAATGCTCACGCGGGTTTTTTCAGTATGACCCCATTTATTCACCTCAAATCCCACTCTGAATATTCGCTTATCGACAGCATCCTCGACATCGACACACTCGTCAAAGCTGCCGTCAATGATAAAATGCCCGCCATTGCCATCACCGATCGCGTCAATTTATTTGGCCTCGTTAAATTTTACAAAAAAGCCTTAGAATACGGCATAAAACCGATTTTTGGCGCAGACCTTATTTTAAAAGAAGACAAAGAATTTTTTTTAATGACCGCACTTTGCAAAAACCAAAAAGGGTACGCTCATTTACGCGAATTAATTTCCAAAGCGTATTTGCAGGGACAAGTGAATAGTATTCCCACGATTCAATGGGAATGGCTCCAAACACATCGCGAAGGATTGATTATTTTATCCGGCGGACGTCATGGCGATATGGGTAAAGCATTTATGACCGATGATATGCCGCTCGCCATAAACCGCTTGCAACGTTGGCAAAAATATTTTCCCGATCATTTTTATTTGGAATTACAGCGCACTCATCGTGATGGTGAAGAAAATTATATTCAATCGACATTAATGTTGGCTGAAAAATTTTCTGTGCCTGTCGTAGCAACCAATGATGTGCGTTTTATGCATCAAGCTGATTTTGAGGCACACGAAGCGCGGGTATGCATTCAATCCAGCCGCGTATTAAATGATCCGAAACGCCCCAAAAATTATAGTGATCAACAATATTTTAAAACCGCGGCAGAAATGGCAGAATTATTTTCCGATATTCCAGAAGCATTACAAAACACAGTCGAAATTGCAAAACGCTGCACCGTAGAATTAGCGTTAGATAAAGCCTATTTACCACAATTTCCATTGCCGTCGGGTGTTGAGTTACAGAAATATTTTGAAGAAAAGGCATACGCAGGTCTGAGTGAACGTTTAATAAATGTGTTAGCGGTTGTTCAGATTGCTGATGTGTCTGACACAACGCATGACTTGCCATTATCACAGAACGTGACAGGTGACTTGCCATTATCACAGAACGTGACAGGTGACTTGCCATTATCACAGGACGTGACAGGAGCCGCGCGCGTAAGCGAGCGATATCATGATCGCCTAGCTTTTGAATTAAACGTCATCAACCAAATGGGCTTCTCCGGCTATTTTTTAATTGTCGCTGATTTTATTGCATGGGCGAAAAAAAATAATATTCCGGTCGGTCCTGGTCGCGGATCAGGTGCGGGTTCATTGGTGGCGTACTCATTAGGCATTACAGGATTGGATCCGATTGAGCATGAATTATTATTCGAGCGTTTTTTAAATCCCGAACGGGTATCCATGCCTGATTTTGATATTGATTTTTGTATGGATAATCGCGATCGCGTGATTGATTATGTGGCGGATAAATACGGGCGCGATGCCGTGTCACAAATTATTACGTACGGCACTATGGCAGCGCGTGCTGTCGTGCGTGATGTCGGTCGCGTATTAGGTTTTCCCTACGGATTTGTCGATAAAATTGCAAAATTAATTCCGTTTGAAATTGGAATTACTTTGGAAAAAGCGCTAGTCCAAGAAGTGGAATTGGCAAAACTATATAACACTGAAGAGGAAGTCAAAACCTTAATTGATTTAGCGAAAAAATTAGAAGGTCTTGCACGCAATGCCGGAAAACATGCGGCCGGAGTCGTGATCGCTCCCACTAAATTAACCGACTTCGCGCCACTTTATTGTGAAGCGGGGTCAAATCATATCGTCACGCAATTTGATAAAGATGATGCCGAAGCAGTAGGACTCGTAAAATTTGATTTTCTCGGTTTGCGTACGTTAACCATTATTCAGTGGGCTGTAGATTCGATTAACGCGCGTACTTGCCAACAGTTAAATATCGACAACATTCCCCTCGACGACGCAAAAACTTTCGCCTTTCTTAAAACCTGCGCCACCACCGCCGTCTTTCAATTTGAATCCCGCGGCATGAAAGACTTAATTCGTCGCATACAACCTGATTGTTTCGATGAATTAACGGCGATCGGCGCACTCTATCGCCCAGGTCCATTAGAATCCGGCATGGTCGATGATTTTATTAATCGCAAACAAGGCCGCGAGAAAGTGCATTATTTTCATCCGGATATTGAATCCATTTTAAAACCTACATACGGCGTTATTTTGTATCAAGAACAAGTGATGCAAATCGCGCAAGTTTTATCGGGTTATTCACTCGGTGGTGCTGATTTATTGCGTCGCGCGATGGGAAAGAAAAAACCGGAAGAAATGGCCAAACAGCGTGAAACATTTATAACCGGCGCTAAAAATCGCGATGTTGATGAAAAAATCGCAGCCCATATTTTTGATATTATGGAAAAATTTTCAGGCTATGGTTTTAATAAATCACACTCCGCAGCCTACGCATTAATTTCGTATCAAACCGCGTATTTAAAAGCGCATTATCCCGCTGAATTTATGGCGGCGGTTTTGTCCTCTGACATGGATAATACCGATAAAGTCGTTTCTTTTTATCATGAATGTCAATCGATGGAATTAAAAATTGTGTTGCCGAATATTAATATCAGTGATTATCCGTTTACCGTCAATAATCAAGGTGACATTAAATATGGTTTAGGTGCGATTAAAGGCGTTGGCGAAGCGGCTGCAAAACATATTGTTTCTGAGCGCGAAAAGAACGGAAATTACCGTGATTTATTTGATTTTTGTGAACGTTTAAATTTGCATACCGTGAGTCGTCGCACGATTGAGCCTTTGATTCGTTCCGGCGCGATGGATGATTTTGGGGTGAATCGCAAAACATTATTGGCATCCATTGATAAAGCTATCAAAGGTGCCGATCAAAAACATAAATCAACTTCGGCGGGGCAAACGGATTTATTTGCGGCATTATTATCGGATGAGAAAAATCCAAACACTGACAATTATATTTTAATATCACATGAAGATGCGCTGGAAAAATTAGAGGGCGAAAAAGCAGTATTAGGGCATTATTTAAGTGGTCATCCGATTAAAATCTACGAAAATGAAATTGCTGGTTTTGCGACCTGTCAATTAAAAGATTTATCACAGCATCTGGGCAAATCAGTGATCGTTGCTGGATTATTAATTGATTTGCGCCGCATTATCACAAAGCTTGGCAAGCGCATGGCAGTGATCACGATGGAAGATCGCACCGGTGTGGTTGAAATGACTTTGTTTAGTAAAATTTTCGATGAAGTGTCGCAACAACTTGAGAAAAACCAGGTGTTTATTGTGCGTGGAAAAGTAGAAGAAGATAGTTTTAATCAAAATATGCGAATGTTAGTTGAATCGATAGAACATCTTGATATCAAACGATCGCAATTAGCGAAACGTCTGGTGATTTTTATAAAAAGCGAAGATCAAGTGAATTCTTTTTTAGAAAATTTACAGCCACTGATTCAGCCATTTTCAGGCGGACAATGCCCGATTCATTTGGTGTACCAATCAAAAGATGCGAAAGCCAAAATGCAATTAGGTGCGCAATATTCTGTGCATCCTAAGAATGTCTTACTCGCACAATTAAAGCAATTGTGTGGCGAGGAGTTTGTTAAGGTGGGGTATTAAAGTGTGAGTTATCAGTGTGAGAGACGCGGTTTATCGCGCCTCACCAAGATGGGGTTTTTACCGCGCAGCTGGAGGCGGCGTCACTACTGAGAGTTTACTTTTTTCAACATTGGCAATTGCTGCATTAAGATATGCTTGATTGACCACATTAGGATTTAATTTAACAATTCTTGTTCCCGCCGTGCACTGGTTAAAGCCGAGTGTAAACGAATGCGAGACGATGTGTGTTGTTAGGGCGCGCGAGGATACTTTCTTTCGCGCTCGCTAACGCGAGGGCTTCTAAACTATTTCACTAGTGGGTGTGTTTACCGAGGGGGGGACTCGAACCCCCACAATGTCACCATCACCGGATTTTGAGTCCGGCGCGTCTACCAGTTCCGCCACCTCGGCTTGAAAGGTTTGAGCAGTATATCGAGGGTTTTTTATAATTTCAAATGATTAGTTAGCAGTAATCAGTTATCAGTGATCAGTGATCAGTTATCAGTAATCAATTTTTTAGTAAAAAATTAAATCGTGCCTCCGACACAGATACCTGATACCTCATTTTACTAAATTTAAAAACTCACTTCTCGTCCGATCATCCGATCGAAAACGCCCTAGCATCACAGAAGTCACCATACTCGATTCTTGTTTTTCAACGCCGCGCATCATCATGCATAAATGTTTGGCTTCAATAATGACGCCAACGCCTTTGGCATTGGTGACATTAAGCACGCATTCCGCAATTTCTGTCGTCAAATTTTCCTGAACCTGAAATCGTTTTGCAAAATGATTCACAATGCGTGCGAATTTCGATAATCCCAATATTTTTCCATCGGGCAAATAGGCAATATGACATTTACCAAAAAAGGGCAGTAAATGATGTTCGCACAGCGAATACAATTCAATATTTTTGACGATCACCATTTCATCCATGCTAGATTGAAAAATCGCGCCATTAATTATTTTATGAAGATCATCGCGATAACCTTGTGTTAAAAATTGCATTGCTTTAGCGGCGCGTTTGGGTGTTTCACGCATGCCTTCGCGCGTAGGATCATCGCCAAGGGTGCGGATGATGGTTTCGAATTGAACTTCTAACATTTTATTCTCACGTTTATCGCCACATTAATACTTGTCTGATCACTCTGCAAAACGCCATGTTTCGTTCACTGTGTTCACTGCACATTGGCTTCTGCTTAATGTTTATTTGTTCGCTGCGCTCACGCTGATTTTATCCCGGCGGCCACGCCATTTGTCTTCCACCCAACAAATGAAAATGAATATGATAAACTGCTTGTCCGCCATTTTTATTACAGTTCATTAATACGCGATAACCTGCGTCGGCGATATTTAAACTCGCCGCGATTTTTTTTGCAACCAACATCATATCGCCAATGAGTATGTTATTTTCAGCAACCAAATCATTAGTGGTTGCAATGTGCTTGCGCGGGATAATGAGCACATGATGCGGCGCTTGTGGTGCGATATCGTTGAACGCCACGATTTGTTTATCTTCGTAAATTAATTTTGTCGGAATGTCACCTGTAGCAATTTTGCAGAATAAGCAATCCATAACTTTGTCCTTTTATGCGAATTAAGAGCCGAACTATCAGGTGCGAGTGAATGTTGGGGTATGTTAAGGTTATTTTCATTGGTTGGATAGTGAATGAGTAAAATCAATGCCCGCTCGCACTGCCCTTCCTCAAATCCACCCTTTTCAAACACAACACCACCGGAATAAAACACAGTAATAAAAGTGAAATCATGCGAAACGCATCGATAAAAGCAATCATACTGGATTGTGATAGCAAGCTCATTTTTAATTCTACTATTGCTTTGGGATTATGAAATCCCAGATGTTGCCGATATAACCAGACGCGTAAATGATTACTGAACCGTGTTACGTGTTCCGCTAAATTCGACCAACTGATTTGCGATTCGCGTGCAACGAGCGTGCTTAATAATGAAACGCCTACTGATGTGCCTAACATTCTGCCATAGGTAAATAATCCCGCCGCTTCCGTAATATTTTTTGCAGGTAAAGTAGCGAGCGAGTAGGTGGTGAGTGGCACCATAAATAAACCCAACCCAAAACCAAACAACGCGTTACCCATCATAAAATTTTCACGCATCGCACCCAGTGATAAATGTGAAAAATAAAATGCGCCTGCAGCGGAAGCGATTAAACTCAGTATTAAAATAATTTTGATATTAAATCGCGACATTAAAAGAGGCGATAATCCCATCGCAATAGCACTGGATAATCCAATCATAATCATGGTTTTTCCCGCTATCATCGGCGTGTAATGAAATAAATTTTCAAGCATAATCGGTTCGAGCGTCACAAAACCAAATAAACAGCCGCAAAATAACGCTAATAAAATTGTGCATAAACTAAAATTGCGATCTTTAAAAATCGATAATGTAATGACGGGTGTTTTATGTGACGCTGTTCGTATTAGAAATAACGCGGTACAAAATGCGCTAATCACGGCGATTAATAAAATAAAATTGGAGCGAAACCAATTATTCGAATTGCCTTGATCGAGAAAAATTTGCAAACATCCAATGCCAATAAACATCAGAATGACACCGAGATAATCAATTTTCTGTTTCAATTTCTTGGAATCCGGAATGACAATAATCGTCATCAATAATCCAAACAGACAAATGGGTGCATTTAAATAAAAAATCCATCGCCAGGATGCGTGCGCGAGAATAAATCCACCGATGGTGGGACCAAACACGGGTGCAGCCATAATGCCTAAACCCCAAATGGCCATGGCTTTGCCTTGTTCTTCTAGTGGAAAACTTTCGCGTAATATCGCTTGTGATAACGGAATCAATGCAGCACCAAATCCGCCCTGTAAAAGCCGATAAAAAACCATTATGTTTAATGCATTAGCAGTTCCGCAGAGAAATGAGCTAATCATAAAGCCAGTAATATCAATTAATAATAATTGTTTTGTGCCAAGACGATGACTTAAAAATCCCGTGAGCGGCAACATCATCGCAGCCGCAACGACATAAGAAGTCAGCACCCACGTAATTTGATCTTGATTCGCACCGAGTGACGGCATCATATTGGGAAGCGCTACGTTAACGATAGTTGAGTCGAGCACTTCTAGAATGGCGACGAGCATGATGGTGAAGATGATTAAGTATTTTTGGTTCATAAGAAGTTATCAGGTATCAGTAATCAGTAATCAGTTATCAGGTATCAGTAATCAGTTATCAATAAAATATTAAATCGTGCCTCTGACACTGATCACTGATTACAGATAACAGATAACTGATAACTTACTTCGTATCAATCGTCACTGTACAACTCGCCCCGATACGTAATGGAAATTTCGGATCAGGATTTTGAATATCAATCCGTACCGGAAAACGTTGCGTAACCTTAACCCAATTGCCTGAGGCATTTTCAGACGGCAATAAATCAAAGCTCGATCCGCTGCCAGGGCTAATGCTTTTGACAACCCCGTGAAATGGATGTGATGGATACATATCGACAACAATAACGGCTTTTTGTCCAACACGAACGCGGTTTAAATTCGTTTCTTTCATATTCGCCACCGCCCACCATTGATTATTTTCAACCAATGAAAATAACGATTCATAAGCGGTGACCGTTTGTCCTGGTTGCAAAGTCAATTTTGCCAATTGACCACCAGAAGGCGCTTTTACTTGCGTGTAGCGTAAATTCAGTGATGTCTGTGCAACTGCTGCTTTTGCCCCTTGAATCAGCGCATTCGCATTACCTATTTTTCCCAATTTTGCCTTTGCTTCCGCTAATTGATCTTGTGCGGCATCGACAGCTTGTTTTGCAACCGTTAATTCGCGGATCACAACATCAGCGCTCGCTCTCGCATAATATTTTTGTTTAACGAGCGTCATGATGCGATCATAATTTTTTTGGGTATTAATTAATTCTGCTTGACGTTGTATTAATGCAGCGTTGGAAGCGCTTACTGCATTTTGTTCGGCCATCACTTCTTGTTCGGTATTTTGTAAATTCGCCTGTGCTTTTTGCAGTGCGATTTGAAAAGGTTTTGGATCGATCGTAAAAAGTAACTGATTTTTGGTGACAACTTGCTGATTGTGCACTAATACTTGTTGAATCTTCCCATTGATTTGAGCTGCCACATTAATGACATGCGCCTGAATAGTCGCATCATCAGTATTGGGATACATTTTTTGATACAACCAGTAAGCATGACCGCCAATAACAAGACCTATAGTGATGAGTGTCAGTATTAAATAGTTTATTATTTTTCGCGACATGTAATGACCTTGCTGGATGAGGATGAGGGGAAATTGATTTATTTTATCACATGGTGCTCATGGAGTTGAGATCTAAAAACGAATTAGGAGATTCGAGATACCTGATGCCAACGTAATATTGCAATCCATGAGTACAGCGTCTTCATGATCGGCATAATATTTTTTTCGCAAACCGACTTTTTGAAATCCATTTTTCTGATATAAGCGAATTGCAGGAGTATTGGATTGTCTGACTTCTAATTGTAATTTCGTTGTGCCCCATTTTTTTGCTTGAGTGATAACAAATTGCAACAGCTGTGTTGCCAATCCTTGTCGCTGCTCATTCTGATCAATCATTATTTGCATTATCTCCCACAAATCCAGATTATTTTTCACAACCGCAAAACCCAAAATAACCTCACCGCGACAAATGACCCACTGAAAATAATGATCTTGAAAGCAGTCTTTTAAAATAGAGGATGACCAATCGGAAGAAATTCTATCTAAAATAGCCTGAATTTCAGGTATATCGTGGATGGTAGTATTGCGGATATTAAAACTATTTTTCACACTCACATTTATGACTCATTCACATTATTTTTAGCAACCGGTCGTGGCACAGGTGCATGTGATCCTTCTGCTGCCTTATGGTCACTCGTTTTTTCCAATTCATTGAATTTGATTGTGTGACCTGTTATTTTCTGAAAACTATTTTCAAACGTTTTTTCCGCATTGGCTACTATGTTTGGATCAACATGATCCAACTCTTTCACGACTTTAATACACGCAGCAACGGCAGCGCCTTTTTCAATGTCATCAACGGTGGTGTTTGTTTGTGATGATATTTGTGTCTGTTCATTCAGTAGTTTTGTTTGCGTTTCCGCTTCTTGAATAAACGATTGAGCAACCGTATTGGTTTCATCATTGATAGCCGACTGACTATTGATATCATCCTCTATCGATGCTGCCGTATTCATATTTTCGCTGACCAGTGAATTTGGATTAGCAATTGCGTCTGCGAATTTTTCAGCATCGGTTTGATCCAGTTTGTCCTGGGAAAAAGTCGCATTGATTGTGGCTTGCAAATTTTTCTCGAACTCACTCGTTGCAATAATGTATCTTTGTGCGGCTTCCTGTGGCGTCATTATTTTTGCGTTGATTTGTCCCTGTAAATTGAAGCTATTAATGTATTGTCCAAGCGCTATTTGCACATCGGTTCGATTTAATATTGCCTCTCTTAGCATCTGTTGCATTTTTAGCGTGGTGGTTGTTTTGTTGTCTCGCCATATTTGTCTGCCCATAATTTTATCCTATATTTTCCAGCAACTCGGTCGCATGTTCTAAACTTTTCTCAGTAATTTTTGATCCACTTAACATACGCGCTAATTCTTTGGCGCGCTCTTGTGCGGTTAATAAAATAATTTGCGTTGACGTTGTTTTATCATCTACCATTTTTGAAGCAAAAAAGTGATGATGTCCGTTAGCTGCCACCTGAGGCAAATGTGTCACACATAGGATTTGCGCGTTTTGGCTTAATTCACGCAACAAACGTCCGATTAAATCGGCTGTTTTTCCACCAATGCCAACATCCACTTCATCAAAAATTAAGGTGGGTAATTTTTTTTGTTGCGCGGTTAAAACTTGTATGATCAAACTTAAACGCGATAATTCACCGCCGGAAACAATGCGTGATAAATCATGGGGCGTTTGGCCTGGATTGGTTGCAATTAAAAAATGGATTTGTTCGTTGCCGTATATATTTATTGGTAATTGATTATTGTGTAATTGAATCTCAAATTTTCCACCACTCATACCGAGCTGTTGCATCTGTTCCGTAATCGCAATACTTAATTTTTTTGCCGCTTTTTCTCGACGCTGAGTAAGATTTCCAGCAATAATTTGGTACTCCGCAATCATTTTATTTTTTTGATTCTCAAGGGATAGCAGTTTCTCATCTGCTTTTTCTAACAATTCAATTTTTTGTTTCAACGAATTTTCAATATGGGATAATTGAGTCGGATCAATATGATGTTTGCGTGCAAAATCTTGCAATAATACTAACCGTTGTTCGATTTTTTCAAGTTGATCGCCTGAAAAATCATTGTCATGGGAGTATTGTTTGAGCGCGTCGCGAGCTTCATCAAGATGAATACAGGCGGTTTGCAGTAATGATTTGATATTTTCAATTTTTGGATTGTCGGTGCGAATACTTTGCAATTGACGCAGTGATTGTTGCGTAAGATTGCAGGCTCCTGGATTATTATCGTTATCAACAAAAGTCAGTGCTTCGTTTAAAGTGACCGCGAATTGTTTTGAATGATGTAATTGTTGGTATTGCGAAAATAATTTGTCGTATTCATTTTCTTGAATCTGTAATTGCTGTATCTCTTGTAATTGATAGTGCAGTAATGACAACTCCGATGATTTGTTGTGCATGTGCTGTTTGAGTGTTTGCGTTTCTTTATCCACTGTTTTCCATTCATCATAATATTTTTGAATGAGCGATAAATTATTTTCATTATCTGCGTAACGATCTAATAAATCACGTTGTTCGTCTGCTTTTAATAAGCGTTGATGTTGATGTTGTCCGTGAATGGATAAGACACATTCAGAAAATGTGCGAATCAATTGTTGCGGAATGGGAACGCCATTGATCGTCGTGCGCGAGGGTTTTTCAGCATCAATAATACGACGAATAATGCATTCGTCATCATTGGGTAAATCTTGTGATGCTAACCATTTTTTTGCGTCTGACAAATTTTTTAAATCAAAACAAAGTGTGATATCGCACGTTTTTTCATTCGGATAAATTATATTTGCATCAGCACGACCGCCTAAACCAATTTCGATTGCGTCAATCCAGATGGATTTTCCAGCGCCGGTTTCGCCGGTTAATACGTGTAAACCGCTTTGGAAATCGAGAGAAAGTGATTTGACGAGGATGAAGTTTCTAATGTTGATATTTGTCAGCATAAAGTACTCGCTATAAATTATAAGTGTGAGTGTGAGATGTCAGTGTGAGTGCGAGTGTGAGTGTGAGTAAATATAAATAATCTATACTGTACCTCTGACACTCACACTGACATCTCACACTCACACTGACATCTCACACTCACCCTCACACTAAACCTGCCACCCCAACTTCTCCCGCAACGTCGCAAAATACTCGTAATTTTCAGGATGAATTAAGGATAATGTTTTTTCGTGTTTTGAAATAGTGATGCGACTACCGGGTTCAACTTTGATACGATATTGTCCGTCACAACTGATACAAGGCGATGTTTCATTTTCATCGCGTATCAGCAATTCTATTTTTGCATCACCGTCTATGACAATCGGGCGACTGCTTAAGGTGTGTGGAAACATGGGAACTAACGCAATCGCATTTAAATGAGGATGTAAAATGGGACCGCCACCCGATAAGGCGTACGCAGTCGAACCCGTTGGGGTTGCAACAATTAAACCATCAGCACGTTGTTGACAGACAAAATGATCATTAATGAAAATATCAAATTCAATTAATTGCGCAGTATCGCCGGGTAATAAAACCACATCGTTTAAGGCAATACCTAAATGATTTTTTGTCTGAAGCGCATTTAATAAAAAACGTTTTTCAACAACATATTTTCCTGATAATACATCACCAATTTTAGTTAATTCATTCGGATGAATATCGGTTAAAAACCCCAAACGTCCGCGATTAATGCCGAGAACCGGTAAATCATAAGGCAGCGCACAATGTGCTGCATTTAATAAACTACCATCACCGCCAACCACAATCATTAAATCAATTTCTGCTGGGATTTGAGTATCAGGAAAAGTGGGAAGATTATTTTTCGCCATCATTTCTGAAGTATTTTTCTCGATAAAAACAGCCAATTTTTTTTGTAACAAATAATCTTTAACGGCTTCCAGCGTGTCGGAAATATTTTTTCCTGCGCGGCCGATGAGGGCAATGTGATGGAAGGTTTGATTTGGCATATTTTAGTTATCAGTTATCAGTTATCAGGGATCAGTTATCAGTAATAATGTTAAATCATGCTTCTGACACTGATAACAGATAACAGATAACAGATAACTCATCACTCACACTATTTTCACTTTATCATTATTCTACTTCTCAATATATCCCCTCAATCTTGCCCACCAGATCCCCAAATACTCATGAATCGCAGTATCGCAGCTCGTTAAAGCACCTGCATCAGGAATAAACCAAGAAGAAAGCATTGTGTGTGTTCCAATAAATTGGGTTGGTGCGGCAATGGGGTGCATATGTAATGCTTTAAATAAAGCCATTGCGCGTGGCATATGATAAGCAGAGGTCACTAAAATAAAAGGATTTTCACCCAGTGTTTTTCGTAAAAACACTGCTTCTTGATGCGTATCTGTCGAACCATCTTCTAACACAATATTTTTTCTATCAACACCCAGTATTTCCGCTGTATTTCCCATTTTTCCAGCAACAGCAGGGGATTGAAATACGCGCCCACCGGATAAAATCAGCTGAGTATTCGGATTGGTTGTTTGCAACACTTTAAAAACACGAATACCCTCAATCAAACGCGACAGCGAAGCAGACGCTAATCTTATATTAGGCGGATAATTTTTTCCGCCACTCACACCACCGCCCAAAACAACCACTTTGCTAACAGTAGTGGGTATGTTTAATAATGGCGAATATTGAGATTGTAATGGATTAATCAAAAAATTTGCGGTAGGCCATAAGCTAAAAACTAAAATAATTAGGAATCCAATCAATCGACAGACGATGCTGATACGTCGGGCGCGATAGATTAATAACCCGATTATTATTAAAAATAGACCCATGGGCAACGGGAGCAAAAAGAGCTCCCCTGTTTTTTTTAACCAAAAAAGCATTATAGATCCTTGAAGTTTCTGAGTTAGCCCCAATATTCAAAACAGTATCATATTGGGAGTGTCAGCATGAGTCAAAAAGAAGAATCAACATCAGACAAATGGCGCGATATCGCTAAACAAGATGAACCGGATGCGGCAGAAAAACCGGCAGAAAAACCGGCAGAAAAACCAGAAGCAGTGTTGGATTACGAGCATTTATTACCCGATGAATCTTCAGTAAAAGCGTTAGAAGATAAAGTTAACCTATTGGAAAAACAAGTAGAATCATATAAAGATCAATCTGCACGTGCGCAAGCGGAATTGGTTAATGTACGTCACCGCATGGATCAAGAAGTCAGTAAAGCACGTAAATTTGGTGTTGAACGCATCATTTCAGAGCTAGTTCCGGTCGTGGATAGCTTGATGCGAGGTTTGGAAGGCGTGAATTCAGATGACCCGCAAGTCAAATTAATGCGTCATGGAATAGAATTAACGTTAGATATACTTAATAACTTACTGGAAAAAAACGGAATTACTTCGATTGATCCAAAACCAGGAGATATTTTTGACCCAATGCAGCATGAAGCTATGTCGATGCGGCAAGAATCTGACGCAAAATCAAATACGATATTGCAGGTATTACAAAAGGGCTATGCGCTACACGGACGAGTGATTAGAGCTGCGATGGTGATTGTGGTGGGTTAGTGTTTGAGTGTGAGTGTGAGTGTGAGTGTGAGCCACACCTCTGACACTCACACTGACATCTCACACTCACACTGATATCTTCCCTTGAAAAGACAATTATCATCCCCAAATGATTAACCAACAGAATAATTTAAAGAGGACAACACCATGAGTAAAGTAATCGGCATCGACTTAGGTACAACGAATTCTTGCGTAGCTGTGATGGAAGGTGGAAAACCACGTGTTATCGACAATGCCGAAGGTGCACGCACAACACCATCAATTGTCGCATATACCAAAGACAATGAAGTATTAGTCGGCGCATCGGCAAAACGTCAAGCCGTGACCAATCCAAAAAATACACTGTATGCCATTAAACGTTTGATCGGCCGTAAATTCAAAGACGACGTCGTACAAAAAGATATTAAAATGGTGCCTTATCACATTGTCGCTGCTGACAATGGCGATGCATGGGTCGATGTCAGTAATGATAAAAAAGCACCGCCGCAAATTTCTGCTCAAGTATTAATGAAAATGAAAAAAACGGCCGAAGATTATTTGGGTCATGAAGTGACTGAAGCGGTCATTACTGTGCCTGCATATTTCAATGACTCACAACGTCAAGCAACGAAAGACGCTGGAAAAATAGCGGGATTAGAAGTCAAGCGTATTATCAATGAACCCACCGCTGCTGCATTGGCATTTGGTTTAGACAAACAAAAAGGGGATCGTAAAATTGCCGTGTACGATTTAGGGGGTGGTACTTTTGATATTTCTATTATTGAAATTGCGGACGTTGATGGTGAACATCAATTCGAAGTATTGTCGACGAATGGCGATACCTTTTTGGGCGGTGAAGATTTTGATTTACGCATTATTGATTTTTTAACGGATGAATTCAAAAAAGAAACGGGTATTGATTTGCACAGCGATCCACTTGCCTTGCAACGTTTAAAAGAAGCGGCAGAAAAAGCGAAAATTGAATTGTCGTCTGCACAGCAAACCGATGTGAATTTGCCTTATATTACAGCGGATGCATCAGGTCCAAAACATTTAAATATTCGTATGACACGTGCGAAATTAGAATCACTCGTTGATGATTTTATTACACGTACGATTAAACCCTGTGAAATCGCGATGAAAGATTCCGGTTTGAAAGTATCGGATATTACCGATGTGATTTTAGTTGGCGGTCAAACACGTATGCCGAAAGTGCAAGACGTCGTGAAAAATTTCTTCGGTAAAGAACCACGTCATGATGTGAATCCTGATGAGGCAGTGGCTGTTGGTGCGGCGATTCAAGCAGCGGTATTATCGGGCGAAGTGAAAGATGTTTTATTATTAGATGTAACACCATTGTCATTGGGAATTGAAACCATGGGTGGTGTGATGACAAAATTAATCGAGAAAAATACAACCATTCCAACCAAAACATCACAAACGTTTTCAACCGCCGATGATAATCAAACTGCTGTAACAGTACATGTACTACAAGGCGAACGTGAAATTGCATCAGGCAATAAATCACTCGGACGTTTTGATTTATCTGATATTCCACCAGCGCCACGTGGCATTCCGCAAATTGAAGTGACCTTTGATATTGATGCGAACGGTATTTTGCATGTCACCGCAAAAGACAAAGCAACGGGTAAACAACAAGCGATTATAATTAAAGCATCAAGTGGTTTATCGGATGCGGAAGTGGAACGCATGATGAAAGATGCAGATGAAAATAAAGAACAAGATAAAAAATTCCATGAATTGGTTTCTGTACGTAATCAAGCAGATTCTCTCGTTCATGCAACCGAAAAATCAATGAATGATTTAGGCGAAAAAGTATCTTCTGAAGAAAGATCGAAAATCGAGCCGGTGATCAGTGAGTTAAAAACATTAATCAAAGGTGACGATAAAGATAAAATTGAAGCGAAGACCAAAGAATTATCTGAATTATCCGGAAAAATCGCAGAAAAAGCGTATGCGCAAGCGGGCGGCGCAGGTGCAGCGGCCGGCGGTGCGGAAGGAAGTGCGAGCGCCAGCGACCACGCCGGTGCTGGCAAAAAAGACGACGGCGTTGTAGATGCAGAATTCGAAGAAGTTAAAGATAAAGATAAATAGTGTGAGTGTGAGTGTGAGAACATATAAATTAGATACTCACACTCTCACTCACACCAGCGCATTACTAACAACAACGAAAGATAGCGAATTTCTGTATGTCCACCAATCAACAACGTGACTACTACGAAACCCTCAGTGTTCCCAAAAATGCCACTGACGACGATATTAAACAATCTTATCGTCGTTTGGCAATGAAATATCATCCGGATCGTAATCCGAATAATAAAGAAGCTGAAGAAAAATTTAAAGAAGCCAAAACTGCTTACGAAGTTTTATCAGATCAAAAAAAACGTGCTGCCTATGATCAATTTGGTCACGCCGGCGTGGGACATGCTGCAGGTCATGGCGGCGCTGGATTTGGTTTTGATAACGTCGGCGATATCTTCGGTGATATTTTTGGCGATATTTTCGGAGGGGCGCGCGGTCGCGGTGGTCGTCAACAGGCGCAACGCGGTGCTGATTTAGCGTATGAATTTGCAATTACGCTGGAAGAAGCGGTGCATGGCGCTACGACGGAAATAAAAATTCCGACTTGGATTTTATGTAAAACCTGTGATGGTCAGGGTGCTAAAAAAGGCACGAGCAGAACAACTTGTTCAAAATGTCATGGCAGCGGACAAGTCGCCATGCAACATGGTTTTTTATCCATTGCGCAACCGTGCGCTGCGTGTGCCGGCAGCGGTCAAGTGATTAAAGATCCCTGTATGACTTGTCATGGTCAAGGTCGCGTGCGTGAAACCAAATCATTGTCTGTAAAAATTCCAGCGGGTGTTGATTCCGGTGATCGCATTCGATTATCGGGTGAAGGCGAAGCAGGTTTGCACGGTGCGCCATCGGGTGATTTATACGTGCAAATTCATGTAAAAGAGCATCCCATTTTTCATCGCGAAAATAATGACTTACATTGTGAAATTCCAGTGACTTATTTAATTGCTGCCTTGGGTGGCGAAGTGGAAGTGCCAACCTTATCAGGCAACGTCAATTTAAAAATTCCCGCAGAAACACAAAGCGGTAATCAATTTCGACTGCGTGGCAAAGGTGTGAAAGCTTTGCGCGGCGGACAACTTGGTGATTTGCTCTGTCGCGTGATTGTTGAAACGCCCGTGCAATTAACAGAAGAACAAAAAAATAAATTACGTGAATTTGATGAGTTATTAAAAAAAGATAATAAAAATCACAGCCCAAAATCATCGAATTGGTTTAGTTCGGTGAAGAAGTTTTTTAGGGGGTGATTTTTGAGTTGTTGAACCGGTATCGCGTCCTAAGATTTAGTAACAGATCAGGCCTCGTTGTCTGATTTAGTAAAACGTCGAGTTTGAGATAATTTTTTGTAGTAAATTGAGTTGAAAGCGCAGGTGTACTTGATCGTACATCGAGCATTTCAACGAGATTTACTGCAAAAAAGCATCCAAAATCGGCGTTTCTATCTACGGAGTGATCTGTTACAAGATTTAACGCGAGGATGGGGACATGGATGGGGGATGGTGGTCGCCATTACAAGGTGTTTTTAATTCATCAGCGGGTTGTGATGTCGCTGACTCCTTAGGGACTTTTATTGTTATATTGGGTCGCCATTTTTTTTGTGATGGCCCCGGAAGAAATTTTGCCCAGCATTGTTTATTGAAAGCGTTTACAACTTTGTCGAATTCATTTCTAACTGTATTCACTGCATTTCTGATCGTGCCTGAAATGCACAGTGTCTCCTCTATTTCTACTAATCGAATTTCTGCATTTGCACGTTCCTTAACTATCTGTTCCTTTCCTGTTTCATTGTTGCGTGACGGATTGCGTATCCGCTCATAAAGTTTGTCAATGATTTCTTCCTGTTTTAAAAGTTCAATAAGCATTTTGACAACAACGTTATTTCCATCGCTTGAGCCTCCAGTAGCACCATCGCTTGCGCCATCAGCACCATTCACAAGTAAATCAGCCTCCAGCTTTTCAAGTGAAGAAGTGAGGGTAATAGTTGTTCCTTTCATGCCTATTTCTGTCGTTGAGTTGAGGCTGAATTCAACTGAACCTTTTTTTCCTGGATCAAGTGTTTCAACACGATATGCCGCCGTAGCGACTCCTAAATGCTGGCCAAATGATTTTCTCGAACGCGTTTGCGGATCAAATTTTTCCGCAAGATGCGTCGTCGTAGTGGTAGGTTCTGTAGGTTTGTCTTTGGGTGTTCCCACTGTCAATCTACTGGTTAATTGATTCGCTGATGCACCAAATGCGACTGGAGCTCTTGTGGTTCCTGGGGTTTCGTTGGAAGTGGAAATTGCTGTGTCATCATTATTTGATGCGGTAGCTGCTGTTCTTCCTACCTTAGATGATATGGTCGTTAGAGCTTTTTTCCAATCATAGGGACCAGTTTTAGCGAGTTCAATCCCATCGCCGTCGTCGCTGAGACAGAATTTTATATTTTCAGCGGTAACGTAAACAGAGAGCTTAATTTTAGTGGCATGCGCATCCGAGGCATTATTAATGAATTCAATCAAAGAAGTTTCTAATACCTGGTAGGCAGTAGTGGATTTTTGTGCATCTGATAGTTTTTCTGAAATGTCCGCTAGAAGTTCTGCCGTAAGTGCATTTATTTCTTTAAAGATACCCGAACTTTCATTATTGCTTGGGAGTTCCATTACGCAACTATCATGAGGTTCAGAAATAAGTTCAGTGGGCATAGTAGTGATTCCTCACCGTTATGATCAAAATGAATTAATACCTAAGTAGTTCCCGCTCAGCAGGTTGATTAACTTAAATTTTTAGATTTGAGGGGAGATTGAAGGATAATTTGTCGAGAAAACCGGAATGTACTTGTTCGTACATGAGGATTTTCGAAACAAAGTATCATTCAATATCCCCCAAAGATAAAAATTCACTGTTCAGCGGGAATGACTGTTAATACCTCGTCGCCGCCAACGCTCCCAACAAGGTGATACAACCACCTATCAGTTCCATCATTGCCGGCATTTCGTTCAGTATTATCCAACCTAACAAAGTGGAAATCAAGGGTATAGTGTACAATGCGAGTACAACTTTTGATGCTAAATCGCCGGGCGAATAACTTTTTAATCCAACACGAATAAAGACGAATGAAGATGACCATGCAAGCGTGGTAATTGCGATGGCCAATACTATTTTCATAGGAAAAGGTTTTGGTGGCATGGTGGTTTAGTCTTTGAATTTTTTCCGCAATCTTAGCACATTAGACATGTAATTTAATGCGAATTAAGAGCTGAATTTTTTGCATCCGCTCGGAATGTTGTGGTTAGGATGGTTTTCAGTTCGAGCCGTGAATACATCCCTGTAGGCTTGCTTGGTGTGGCATCCATGCCACACACACTCCCCTCAAACCATCCGTAACCCCAACATTCACTCGCTCCTGATAGTTCAGCTCTTAATTCGCATTTTAAGGGTAATAATACCTCTGACACTCACACTCACACTGATACCTGACACTCATTTCTAAACGTTTTACAAATAACCCCAAATCACGTATTCTTCTTCAAATTATTGCATGGTACATTTTTTCATGTCTGAAAAATTTCTGCCAAAATCGAAACCGGCGCTGCTTGCTCTAGCAGATGGCACTGTATTTCAAGGGATTTCGGTTGGCGCTTCAGGCGAAACGGTCGGTGAAGTCGTTTTTAATACGTCCATGACAGGTTATCAAGAAATTCTCACGGATCCTTCTTATGCGCAACAAATAATAACATTAACCCATCCGCATATCGGTAATGTTGGCGTTAATCCAGAAGATAGGGAATCCAATCGTGCATTCGCAGCAGGATTAATTATTCGTGAATTATCGCCGATTGTGAGCAATTGGCGCGCGACACAATCGTTACCTGATTTTTTAAAAGAACAAAATGTCGTTGCGATTGCCAATATAGATACGCGTTATTTAACGCGAATTTTACGGGAAAAAGGCGCGCAAAATGGTTGCATCATAACGGGAAATTGTGATTCTGACATTGCTTTAAAAAAAGCACGCGCATTTCCGGGATTGCATGGAAAAGATTTAGCAATAACCGTTTCCACAAAAAAAACCTACCATTTTTCTCACACTCACACTCACACTCACACTCACCCTCACCCTCACCCTCACCCTCCCACCCATCACATCGTCGTTATCGACTACGGCGTGAAAACAAATATCCTACGCTTACTCGTTAATCGCAACTGCAAAGTCACCGTTGTCCCCGCAAAAACAACTGCAAAAGAAATATTAAAATTAAATCCCAACGGTATTTTATTATCAAACGGCCCTGGTGATCCCGCTGCTTGTGATTATGCCATTAAAACCATTCAAGAATTATTAACCACAAAAATTCCACTATTTGGAATATGTTTGGGTTTTCAATTATTGGCATTGGCATTCGGCGCAAAAACGACAAAAATGAAATTAGGTCATCACGGTGCGAATCATCCTGTGCAAGATGTGAAAACAAAAAAAGTATTTATTACCAGCCAAAATCATGGTTTTTGTGTGGATATAAAAACATTACCGAGTGAATTAACAGTGACGCATGTGTCGTTATTTGATAACACATTACAAGGTTTTAAACACAACACATTACCCGTGATGGCATTTCAGGGACATCCAGAAGCGAGCCCTGGGCCGGAAGATATTGTTGAATTGTTTGATATATTTTTGGATGATTTGGTGTGAGTGTGAGTGTGAGTGTGAGCGTCAGAGGCGCAGTTTAATAATTTATATTTTCTCACACTCACACTCACACCTTCTTGAGAGAAACACAATAATTATGTCTAAAAGAACCAACCTCAAAAGCATCCTCATCCTCGGCGCTGGCCCCATCGTCATCGGTCAAGCGTGCGAATTTGATTATTCTGGAACGCAAGCGTGCACCGCATTGCGTGAATTAGGGTATCGCGTGATTTTAGTGAATTCTAATCCTGCGACGATTATGACTGATCCGAATATGGCAGATGCAACATACATTGAACCCATTCAATGGGAAGTGGTTGCAAAAATTATCGAAAAAGAAAAACCTGATGCCTTGTTGCCAACGATGGGCGGACAAACGGCATTAAATTGCGCGCTTGATTTGGTGCGTGAAAAAATACTCGAAAAATACAACGTGGAATTAATCGGCGCATCGCAAAAAGCAATTGATATGGCTGAAGATCGCGAGCAATTTCGAAGAGCGATGACACGCATCGGATTAAAAACGCCGAAATCAGGCATTGCGCATTCCATGGAAGACGCGTTACAAATTTTAGAAGCGGTTGGTTTTCCCGCGGTTATTAGACCTTCTTTTACGATGGGCGGCAGTGGTGGCGGTATTGCTTATAATCGCGATGAATTTATGGAAATTTGTCAACGCGGTTTAGATTTATCGCCGACGCATGAATTATTAATCGATGAATCGATTATCGGTTGGAAAGAATTTGAATTAGAAGTGGTGCGTGATCGCAATGATAATTGCATTATTGTGTGCTCTATTGAAAATATAGATCCCATGGGAATTCACACCGGTGATTCTATTACTGTCGCACCCGCACAAACCTTAACGGATAAAGAATATCAACACATGCGCAATGCGGCGATTGCGATTTTGCGCGAAATTGGCGTCGAAACCGGTGGATCCAATGTGCAATTTGCGATTAATCCCGTGAACGGCGAAATGAATGTGATTGAAATGAATCCGCGTGTGTCACGTTCTTCCGCACTAGCATCGAAAGCAACGGGATTTCCGATTGCAAGAATTGCCGCAAAATTAGCGGTTGGTTTTACACTCGATGAATTAAAAAATGAAATTACCGGCGGAAAAACGCCCGCATCGTTTGAGCCTTCGATTGATTATGTGGTGACAAAAATTCCGCGTTTTGCATTTGAAAAATTCCCCAAAGCCAATGATCGATTAACCACACAAATGAAATCGGTGGGTGAAGTGATGGCGATTGGCAGTCATTTTCAAGAATCATTGCAAAAAGCCTTGCGTGGTTTAGAAATTGGCGTCAGTGGTTTAGATCCTAAAATTATTTTAGATAAAAGTTCCGAAACTTATGATTATGATTTAGAACAAGCGCGCGATCGCATCAAAGGCGAATTGCGTATGGCAGGACCTGATCGTTTATTTTATATCGCCGATGCATTTCGATATGGTTTTTCTCGAGAGGAAATTCATCAGCATACAAAAATAGATTTGTGGTTTTTAACTCAAATTGAAGAGTTGATAAATATTGAAGTGCGGGTGGGGAGTGTGAGTGTGAGTGTGAGTGTGAGTGAAATTGCACCAACTGATTTGCACTATTTAAAGCAGCGCGGTTTTTCTGATGCGCGTATTGCACTATTATTAAATACCACCGAAGAAAAAATTCGTGAACAACGCTACGCATCAAACATTCATCCCGTCTACAAACGTGTTGATACGTGCGCCGCAGAATTTGCAACTGAAACCGCGTATTTTTATTCAACCTACTCCGATGAAAATGAGTGTCGACCCACACAAAAAGAAAAAATGATGGTACTCGGTGGCGGCCCTAATCGAATTGGGCAGGGAATTGAATTTGATTATTGTTGCGTACATGCAGCGCTTGCGATGCGAGAATTAGGCTATGAAACGATTATGGTCAATTGCAATCCTGAAACCGTTTCAACCGATTTTTATATTTCAGATCGATTATATTTCGAACCCGTTACATTGGAAGATGTTTTAGAAATTGTGCACCAAGAAAAACCGAAAGGGGTGATTGTGCAATATGGTGGACAAACACCGTTAAAATTAGCCAAAGCATTAGAAAAAGCCGGTGTGCCGATGATAGGTACATCACCTGAATCGATTGATTTAGCCGAAGATCGCGAACGCTTCCAGCAAATTTTACAAACATTAAATTTACAACAACCAGCGAATGGAACCGTACGATCACGCGAAGAAGGATTACGTTTAGCAAAAGTATTTGCGTATCCACTCATCGTTCGTCCATCGTATGTATTAGGTGGTCGTGATATGAAAGTGGTTTTTCACGAGCGCGAATTAGCGGATTATATGAATCGTGCGCAACATGTTTCGCCAGAAAATCCTTTATTGCTTGATCAATTTCTGGATGATGCCATTGAAGTGGATATTGATGCGATTTGTGATGGCAACGATGTTTTTATTGCGGGAATTATGGAGCATATTGAACAAGCGGGCGTGCATTCGGGCGATTCATCATGCGTATTTCCCGCGCACAGTCTTTCTGAAAAAATTCAAAATCAATTACGTGATCAAATGATTCAATTAGCAAAAGCCTTAAAAGTAGTGGGTTTAATGAATGCGCAGTTTGCGATTAAGAATGTCAGTGTGAGTGATCAGTGTGAGGAAGAACAAATTTATGTGCTTGAAGTGAATCCCCGTGCATCACGCACCGTCCCATTTTTGGCGAAAGCAACCGGATTACCCTTAGTAAAAATTGCAACACAATGCATGGCAGGAAAACGATTATCCGATATACTTCCTCACACTCACACTCGCACTCACACTTATATTTCCGTCAAAAAAGCCATTTTTCCTTTTGCCAAATTCCCTGGTGTTGATCCGATATTAGGCCCTGAAATGCGCTCAACCGGCGAAGTCATGGGTATTGCAAAAACATTAGGACAAGCCTTTTTAAAAGCAGAAATGGGCGCTAACAATAAATTGCCGCAATCAGGTCGTGCGTTTGTGAGTGTGCGTGATGCGGATAAGTCACGCATGATTTCAATTGTCAAAAAATTAATAGCACTGGGTTTTGATATTATTTCAACATCAGGTACTGCTAAAGCATTACAAGCAGCGGGATTATCCTGTGAAATCGTGAACAAAGTGGAAGAAGGTCGCCCGCATATTGTCGATCGTATGCGCAATAATGATATTCAGCTCGTGATTAACACCACCGAAGGTGAAAAGGCAATTGCCGATTCGTACACGATTAGACGCAGTGCAGTTGAACGAGAGATTTGTTACACTACGACGCTTGCCGGCGCCGAAGCTGTTTGTATGGCGCTTGAAACGCCGAGTATTGGTGATGTAGTGAGTTTACAAGAGGTTTTGTAACTATTCACCGATCAACACTAGAATAAACCTCGAAGGTCCAATTTTGATGGGATTTTTTGTTAAAAATGAAAATAAAGGCGCAGGCGTACTTGATTGGTACGTCGAGCACTTTATTTTTATTTTTTGCAGAAAAGACCGCAAAAGTGGACCTACTAGAAAGATGCTGAACAGTTACGAGGTTTTTTATGCAGCTAACCCCCATGACTATCCAAGGTCATCAAAAATTACAATCTGAATTAGATCATTTAAAACGCGTCGAAAGACCGGCGATTATCGCCGCCATTTCTGAAGCGCGTGCGCATGGCGATTTAAAAGAAAATGCGGAATATCATGCGGCTAAGGAAAAACAAAGTTTTATTGAAGGTCGCATTCGAGATATTGAAGCAAAATTATCGCAATGCCAAGTTATCGATATCACGACCATCACCAACAACGGCAAAGTTATTTTTGGATCCACGGTTACATTATTAAATATTGATACCGATGAACAAGTGATTTATCAAATCGTCGGTGAAGACGAATCGGATATTAAACAGCACAAAATTTCAGTCACCTCTCCCGTTGCCCGCGCCATGATAGGCAAAATGGAAGGTGATGAAATCACCGTTCAATCGCCGAAAGGTGAGACGCTGTATGAGGTTGTGAAGGTGGTGTATCGCTGATGATTTTATCGCTCACGATGACGAGCAACATGATTTTCCAACTCCTCAATTTTCTCTAGTAAATCGAGCAGTAATCCAATACCCGCCAAATTCACTTCCAAATCATAATAAAAATTACGTGCTAAACGTGCGCGTTTTAGGGCGAGATGATCAAATTCCCATTCTTTTTTTGATTTTCCTTTCGGTTTAATAATGTGATATTCAATGAATTCTAAAATTAATTCTTCTTGCGCGTGCGTTGCGCGGCAGATTTCATCAAAAGTGAGTACATTGTCTTCATTGATGATGGTAATCGAAATATCTTTCATAACCGCATTCTCTCGTTCAAAATACTTAACTCACACTCACACTCACACTCACACTCACACTCACACCCGCCGCGGATCAAACGGCATCTCAGCTCTCATTTTTTCATACAATTTTTTCTGTTCATCCGTTTTCGGCTCAGGAATATAAATCGATAACGTGACATATTGATCTCCCGCAGGATTTCCCGGTAATCCACGGCCTTTTAATCGTATTTTTTGTCCGGTTTGTGAATGTGCGGGCAATGTAAAAATAATATTGCCACCCAATGTCGGCACTTCAATTTTTTCGCCTAAAGCAGCTTCCCAAGGTGTGACTGGTAAATTGACATAAACATCTTTTCTATCGACAGAATACATCGGATGTTTTTCAATCTGTATTTCCAGATATAAATCACCATTTTTACCATTATTAAAGCCAGGTGATCCTTGTCCTGACAAACGAATACTTTGCCCATTCGTAATTCCCGCCGGAATTTTAATATTTAATTCGCGTTTATTTTTTCCTTGTTGCAATGTGATGCGACGTTCACCGCCGTGAAATGCTTCTGTTAAAGTAATATTAATTTTACTGTGTTGATCTTCGCCGTCTTGCTGAAAAGAGGGTTGATGATGTGCGCCGTGCGCTTGTTGTCCGAATAACGAAGAGAAAAAATCGCTAAAATCCGTTTCTGAAACATGCGAGCCGCGCGCTTGATGCGCTTGATGAAATTCCCAGTCGGGTGGCGGCGTGAAAGAATCGCCATTGCGATGACCCGATCCCATTTGGTCATAAGCCTTGCGTTTTTCAGGATCTTTTAACACCTCATACGCTTCTTTCATCGCTTTAAATTTTTCTTCTGCGTCTTTTTCTTTACTCACATCAGGATGATATTTGCGTGCAAGAATCCGATATTGTTTTTTGATTTCATCGGGCGTTGCTGTTTTAGAAACACCGAGGGTTTGGTAGTAGTCTTTGAATTCCATGTGGATGGCTTTATTGTAATAAAAGATGGTGTGATTCTAGCATGGATAAATCACGAAAAAAAACACGTTCCCAGGGCTCCCGCATTAAAATTCGCATCGAGTCCGTTCGCTTTTTTGTTGTGGTTAGGGTAGCACTCTCGGGGACGCCGCAAGTGGTTATTTTATACGTACGAACTGTATAATAGATCTTATATGCGAATTAAGAGCTAAACTATCGGTAGCGAGTGAATGCTGGGGTTACGGATCAGCTCTTAATTCGCATTTATGAATAGAGGGAACCTTGTGCAGCCCATAAAAAAAATCATTTTGGTGTTTTGTTTGTGTTTATCCGCCTGTTCACATCACAACACCCATTATCTCGGTTATATCGAAGGCCGTTATGTGTATTTGTCATCACCCGTTTCTGGCACATTGGTTCAATTGGCTGTGCAAAAAGGGCAGACCGTTCAAGCGAATCAATTGGCATTTCAATTAGACCCGCAACCCGAATTATCGCAATTGCAAAATGGACAAGCGCAATTAAAATCCGCACAACAAGAGTTAGAAAATTTAAAAGTGGGTGAACGAGCCACCATTTTAAAACGTCTCGAAGCGTTGGTATCACAAGCGCGAGCGAATTTAATATTCTCCAAAAAAATGTTTGAACGTAATGGTGAGCTTGTGAAAACGGGCGCCATTGGAAAAGCGGCTTTTGATCAATCTCGTGCGCAATATGAATCGGATGAACAAAAATTAAAAGAATCAGAAGCCAATTTGGCAGAAGGAAAATTGGGCGCGCGAACCAATTTAATTGCCGCGCAAGAAGCCAAAGTGCAAGCAGCAGAAGCACAAGTGAATCAATATCAATGGATGGAATCGCAAAAAACCGTGCGATTTGAAGAGGCGGGATTTGTGCAAGATACCTTATTTCGTTTGAATGAATTTGTTCCTGCAGGCAAACCCGTTATTCAATTTTTACCACCTGAAAATCGCATTTTAATTTTCTTTGTGCCGGAAAAAGAAATCAGCCAATTACTATTGGGTGAAAAAATTTCTTTTACATGCGATGGTTGTGAAAAAAATATTTCAGCAACGATTAATTATATTTCATCACAAGCAGAATATACGCCACCCGTGATTTATAGCGAAAACACGCGCGATAAATTGGTGTATTGGATTGAAGCGCAGATTGATCCGAGTGTTGTTTTGAAAATGCATCCGGGTGAGCCGGTGGAAGTGTCAGTGTTAGGAAAAATATGACAACCATTATCCAAGTTAACAACCTTTGCAAAAGTTTCGACGGCAAACCCGCAGTGAATAATGTGTCCATGCAAATTAATCGCGGCGATATTTACGGATTTTTAGGGCCGAATGGCTCTGGAAAAACAACCACCATTCGCATGTTATGTGGATTACTAACGCCGGATAGTGGTACAGGATCCTGTTTGGGTTTTGATATTGTGAAAGAGTCGCAATTTATCAAAATGAAAGTCGGTTACATGACACAACGTTTTAGTTTATACGATGATTTGACGATAGAAGAAAATCTTGATTTTGCTGCGCGATTATATGCCTTAAAAAACCGTGCTGAAAAAATCGAGCAAACCATCACAGAATTAAATTTACAGGATCGTCGAAAACAATTAACAGGTACATTGTCTGGTGGCTGGAAACAGCGTCTTGCGTTATCAACGGCATTATTACATGAACCAGAATTATTATTGTTGGATGAACCGACTGCGGGTGTAGATCCTAAAGCGCGTCGTGAATTTTGGAATCATATTCAATTATTATCGCAGCGCGGTGTCACAACCTTAGTGAGCACGCATTATATGGATGAAGCCGCACGTTGCACGCAATTGGCTTTTTTGAGTAATGGAAAATTATTAACGCAGGGTACCGCGGATGAAATTGTCGCGCGATCCAAATTGCCGAATCACCCGAGTTTGGAAGATGTGTTTGTGGAGTTGTTGGCGGTGGGAGTGTGAGTGGGAGTGTGAGTGTGAGTGTGAGCGGGAGTGTGAGAAATATTTTTTTACTCACACACTCACACTCACACTCACACCACATCAAACTTTTTTTAAGGATAAACCCAATGACCCTTTTTTCCTGGAATCGTACTGTCGCCATTCTTCGCAAAGAATTCTGGCAAATGATGCGCGACCCTGTTTCTATCGGCATGATGATGATTATTCCGTTAATCCAATTGGTTTTATTTGGTTATGCGATTAATACCAATCCAAAACATTTACCGACCGCATTGGTTTCCGCCGATAATAGTGTTTTTACACGAACCTTTGTACGCGCATTAGAAAATACGGATTATTTTCGTATTGATTATCAGCCTAATTCTGTAGAGGCGGCTAATAAATTATTAGCAGAAGGAAAAGTGTTATTTGTGGTGACTATTCCTTCAAATTTTACTTCGCGTTTTTTGCGCGGACATCGTCCTGAAATTTCAGTGGAAGCGGATGCAACGGATTCGGTTGCGGTAACCAGCGCTATTGGTGCATTAAATGGATTGTCGTCACGTGTGTTTAATCGTTTTTTAATCGGCAATTTAGCAGATTTGAAAGAACCGGAAACAAAAATAAATTATGTCGTGCATGCAAAATATAATCCAGAAGCCATTACCCAATTCAATATTGTGCCAGGATTATTGGGCATTGTGTTGACGATGACATTGGTGACAGTAACGTGTATGGCCATTACGCGCGAACGTGAACGCGGCACAATTGAAAGTTTATTGGCAACGCCAGTGCGACCGCTCGAAGTGATGATCGGAAAAATTTTGCCGTATATTATTGTGGGATATATCCAAGTATTTTTAATTTTATTGTGCGGGCATTTTATTTTTCATATTCCGATTCAGGGAAATTTATGGTTATTATTACTCGCTTCATTGCCGTTTATCGCAGCGAATTTATCGATTGGATTAACGTTTTCTAGCATTGCAAAAAATCAATTACAAGCGATGCAAATGGCGTTTTTTTATTTTCTGCCATCGATGTTGTTGTCGGGATTTATGTTTCCGTTTTACGGCATGCCGCAATGGGCGCAAATCATAGGTGACGCATTGCCATTAACGTATTTTTTGCATATCGTGCGCGGCGTTGTGTTAAAAGGAAATGATTTCGCGCTGATTTGGCCGGATATTTGGCCGATGATGATTTTTATGGTGATTGTTTTGTTTATTGCGGTGAAGCGGTATCGAAGAACATTGGATTAATGTTTCGCTTTCACAATAACGATAAAATTCATTCCCGTGGTGCCATTTTTCGTCCACGGTCTTGCATAGTCCAAGCGAATATGTCCGACTTGATTGACCGCATAATCTGCTTTTTTCGCTTCAAAAGTCCATGTTTCGTATCCCGGTGCGCCCAATAATTTTTTATTTTTAGGTGGATAATATTGGTGGCCAATAAAGTTTATTAAATTTTTACTGTAGGATTTTAGTTGCCATGAAAATCCTGTGGTGGGATTGGATTGTAGGGTGATGGTGAAAGTGGGTTGTTTTTGCGAGATTAGCAGTGGTTTTTTGTTGGAGGTGAAAATGGGTTGCGTTGCTGGTTTTTCAAGGGCGAAAGCAGGGGATAATAGTGTGAGTGTCAGTATGAGTGTGAGGAATAGTTTTTTTATTTTTAACATGGAATTTCTCCAGTGACAGTTAACAGTTAACAGTTAAGAACATCATATTTTTTAAACGGATTGCCATTCGGGGTGCGCGGTCGCTAGCGCTCGCGCTTCTTCTCTATTAATTGATTCTTCAATATAACATACTCCGGCAATCCATTTTTATACGGCGGATACGCTTCACCTTGAATTAAAGGCAGCATATGCGCGCGACATTTTTCAGTAATGCCAAATCCATTGTCAGTCATAAAATCGAGCGGCATTTTGGCTTCAACATTGGCAACTGCCGATAAAGGTGCTGTGCCAACCGACCAACGATACGGCGTTGATGATTCGCGCTTAATCGTTAACATCACATTATTCTCGCCGTTTAACGCGTGTTTAACCGCAGCAACGCCTAATTCATACGCTTGATCTGCATCTGTTTTTGAAGCGATATGCGCAGCCGCACGTTGTAAATAATCAGCCACGGCCCAATGATATTTATATCCCAAATTATTTTTAATGCATTCAGCGAGGGTTGGCGCAATGCCACCCAATTGTTGATGTCCAAACGCATCCGATAATCCGGATTGTTGAATAAATTCGCCAGCCGCATTACGAATGCCTTCGGATGCCACAATCACGCAATAACCATATTGATCCACTGCCGCTTCAACAGCCACTAAAAATTTTTGTTCGTCAAAAGCAATTTCAGGAAATAAAATAATATGCGGTGGATCACCCTCTTGATTTTTAATTAAACCCGCTGCTGCTGCAATCCAACCGGCATGTCTGCCCATCACTTCCAAAATAAATACTTTCGTTGAAGACGCCGCCATGCTTTTCACATCCAGCGCTGCTTCAAATGTTGAAACCGCAATATATTTTGCAACGGAACCAAATCCCGGACAGCTATCCGTTATCGGCAAATCATTATCAATGGTTTTGGGAATACCGATACACGTCATCGGATAGCCCATTTTTTCGGACAATTGTGATACTTTGTGTGCCGTGTCTTGCGAATCACCGCCGCCGTTATAAAAAAAGTAACCAATATCATGCGCTTTAAAGACTTCTATCAAGCGGCGATATTCTGTATCGTCTTGTTCCATTTTTTTTAATTTATAACGACAAGAGCCGAATGCGCTGGCAGGGGTGTGACGTAATTTTGCGATGTCTTCGCTAGATTCTAATGACGTATCAATTAATTCTTCATTTAATACGCCAATAATGCCATTTTTTGCAGCCAATATTTTTGCATCAGGCATTAATTTCCGTGCGGTTTCAATCACACCGCAAGCACTTGCATTAATAACAGCGGTTGGACCGCCGGATTGGGCGTATAGAATATTTTTTTGAGTCATTTTTTGAGTCATAAGACATCCTTATTTTTTTTCAGGAATCGTAGCACTTTTTTGATGGTTGAGGTAGGATTTCTGAGTTATCAGTTATCAGTTATCAGTGATCAGTGTCAGAGGCGCGATTGAAAATCTTACTGATACCAGATACCAGATAACAGATAACAGACAACAGACAACAGATAACAAATAACAGATAACTCATCATGCGCATGCATATACACATCCTCGGCATCTGCGGCACCTTTATGGGCGGCGTTGCATTAATTGCAAGAGAATTAGGGCACGATGTCACCGGTTCGGATTTAAATGTTTATCCGCCGATGGCGGATGCGCTGAAATCATCTGGAATTCCCGTACATATTGGCTATGAGCCATCAGCTATTGACCCCAAAACCGATTTGGTGATTATTGGAAATGGTATTGCGCGCCAAAATGCATGCGTTGATTATCTCTTAAATCAAGGGATCAACTACACATCTGGGTCGCAATGGATGTGCGAGAATGTGCTGCGTCATCAACAGGTGTTAGCCGTTTCAGGTACGCACGGGAAAACAACGACAACCGCATTACTCAGTTGGATTTTAGAAACCGCCGGACTCAATCCGGGTTTTTTAATTGGCGGTGTCCCCAAAAATTTTCCCAATACCGCACGATTGGGTGGTGGAAAATATTTTGTGATTGAAGCGGATGAATATGACACGGCATTTTTCGATAAAAGATCGAAGTTTTTGCATTATCGTCCTCGCACCTTAATGATTAATAATATTGAATACGATCACGCGGATATTTTTCCAGATATTGAAGCGATTAAAAAACAATTTCAATATTTATTGCGCACCGTACCCAGCAATGGTTGTGTGATTTTTCCGCAATCGGATAAAAATATTCAGGACGTATTATCTCGCGGTTGCTCTGCGAATCAAATTTCTATCGGTAACAATAATAGTTGGCATGCAACATTAATTAAAAAAGACGGCAGTGAGTTTGAATGTTATTTTCAAGCGGAAAAACGTGCAACGATCACCTGGTCTTTATTGGGCGATCATAATATTCATAATGCATTGGCTGCGATTGCGGCGGCAGATTCGATAGGTGTTTCAATGCAACAGATTGAAAAAGCGTTTGCCACATTTGAAAATGTTAAAAGACGTTTAGAAATTCGTGGATGCGTCAATAATATTACCGTGTATGATGATTTTGCGCATCACCCAACAGCGATTGCTGCAACGATTGATGGGCTGCGAAAAAAAGTCGGTAAAGAGCGTATTATTGTGATTGCGCAATTAGGATCCAATTCGATGCGTATGGGTGCGCACGGTGATGCATTAGCGCCTGCATTTCATGCTGCAGATCAAGTGCATATTTTACGCCCTGATGATAAAAGTTGGGATGTTGCAACCCTATTAAAACCACTGGGAAATAAGGTGTTTGTGTATAATACCGTTTCTGATATTGTGGATGCTGTTTCTGAAACTGCATCACCCTATGATCATGTCTTGGTAATGAGCAATAAAGGATTTGATGGGATACATGAGAAGTTATTAAACCATCTGTAGGATAAATGGATTAGTACATGCTAACAACAGGAGTCGCACCAGCAGAATCGGAGGAATCAAATAATTTAGGTGAATCAAATAATTTAGGTGAATCAAATAATTTAGGTGAATCAAATAAATTAGAATTAAACGAATCTGGTTTTTACACCTCGGAATGCCCCTTTAGAGCCCTTGGCATACAAGCCCTTTCATCAATGCCGCGTGGCTTGATAATTGCACTATTTCAATACTCAGCAAAACGTGCCATTTTCGGCGAAAAAAACGAAGCCCTGCTGGCTGATTACGGATTAATTAGTGCCTTCGAAAATTTAATTTATATTATTTTAATTAGTTGGACAGGTAATGTAAGCACCAAAGTGTCGCGGCTGCATCATGAAGAAATCAAAGCGCAAGCAGAAGGTCTGGAAAATCATTTTGATCCAAAAAAAATAGGTGAGTTATATCGACAATCTATTCTGATCGGATCTTTT
>Ga0207113_1018_pt1 | contig 70551 bp, 69 predicted proteins | sample Alteio_BWMinHeat_69_FD_153559 | JGI IMG/M metagenome (GOLD analysis project Ga0207113, IMG submission 153559) | Enriched cells from forest soil in Barre Woods Harvard Forest LTER site, Petersham, Massachusetts, United States -... | ecosystem: Environmental > Terrestrial > Soil > Temperate forest >... | reverse complement strand
GGAATGTTGTGGTTAGGATGGTTTTCGGAGAGATGCCGTTAATACATCCCCGTAGGCTTGCTTGGTGTGGCATCCATGCCACACACACTCCTTAACTACGCGCGTAGACCAATTGGTTTCCTTTAAACAGCTGCGGCGAAAGTTCATGTTCTTTGATCAACTTGTCTGCGAAATTTGAGAGACGGTTATCAAAAAAGCCTGAATTACGCTGTAAATTGATTATTTGGGCGTATGTTTTCCCGTCATTAATTTTTATTTCTAAGAGATCTTTCACAGATGATGGGATATTTTCGCGCTCAATAATCTTCGCTGTTTCGCGTAAAATGATGCGAGCTTTATACATTTTAGATGATTGTGATTCATGAAAACGACTGCCAACACCTGCGTTGTACATCTTATCCGCTTGTTTCACCACTGATGCTAGAAAATTTTTCACATCACCGTCTTTCAGCGCGCGAATTTTACTATTTAATCGATCAGTTAATGCATTCATCGTTGCGGCTTGCATATTTCTTGCTGCTTCTTCACGTTCTGGATTAGTGACGCGTAATTTACTAAAGAGAGAAAGACCCATGATTCCAGCAGCGGGAACACCGAGTGTTGAAGGCACATTGGCTGCAACCGTGACGGGATATCCACCCATATTGATTGCCGTAGTAACAACCGCGGGTTTACACATATAGAAAAATGCAAGTACCGATTTAATCGTTACGGGAATCATCACTGCAGCAGCGGCAATATTGACTCCGGGTGTCATTAAAATACAAACCGTTGTAACCGCTGCAGCAACAGCAAGTAAACCGCCTAATAGCAGTATGCCTCGACGCAACCAAATACGTTTATATGATACGTCGTATTCCATTTTTGCTGCGTCATGAATAAGTTCGGATAATTTATCGGTGGGCGGATTTGCTGGTACTGTTCCTTCGTCTCTTGCTGCAGTCTTTTGAAAACCCAAAACGGTAGACATTTTTCGAATAACCAACGCTTGCTGTTCAAGAACAGCAATATCTTTTTCACTCATCTTGTTAAATTTAAAACTGCACTTGTTGGTACATTCAATTTTTTTAAGGTACGTGGTGAGCGTATTAATCTGCGTTTCAAGCGTTCCGCTGTCTTCTAGGGTTTCTGTAGCGTCACTAAGATTATCAATCGAATTTATAAGTTTTTTTCTCAGTTGATTTAATTTACCTTGTAACAAAGCCAAATCTACATTTAACTGAACCCAGCATTTTTTTAATGTTTCATTTGAATCTACATTCGCCGCAACTAAAATACTGTTTGATTCTATTCTCATAAACTTCTCCAAAAGTTAATACATTTTTACTTTGTACGACAAGTTTTATATTCAACCGCTCGTTGGATGATATGACCGTGGTATTTCTCGTGGAGACGCCGTGAATACATCCGTATAGGCTTGGGAATGTCATCCCTGACATTCACACTCCACTCAAAACACCACAGTCATATCATCACTCGCACCTTCATATTTTTTGTCGTGTACAGAGACATTTTTATTGGAAGTTCCGTTTCAGATTTTTTCGATTGCGTTGTTACTCAACACAAGATGAATGCATGATAGAAGCTTTAATTTGATTTTAGTTGACGCGGATTGTTGTGGTTTTAGCAAAAAATGATAAAAAAAACGTACAGATTGTTTTGTTTAGAACAGAAATTTTCAATGTAAATCAGGAGATTATTTCTTCAATGATCCTAGCGCTCGCGATTTCAATCTCTTTTTCAGTGGTAAAGCGCCCTACACTCACCCGAAAAGATCGATTGGCTTGATCGCGCGTTAATCCCATTGCGATTAAAACAGAGGAAGGTTCAGGATCAACGGCATTGCAAGCAGAGCCTTGCGAAATGGCAATATCGGGTAAATTTTTTAATAGTTTTTGCGCGTCAATAGTGTCAACAGAAAAATTTGAGCAATTATAAAGGCGATTTTTTAAATCGCCGTTAATAACCATTCCTGGTAATTGAGAAATATTTTTTTCAAATTGATCACGTAATTTTTCAATTCGCTTTGCATCAGAAATTAAATGATCCCGCGCAATGGCATACGCCATACCCATCCCGACAATTTGATGTGTTGCTAATGTGCCTGAACGAATTTTATTTTCTTGATCACCGCCGTGCATTTGTGGAATTAATTGCACGCGCGGCTGATGACGAACATACAATGCGCCAATGCCTTTCGGTCCATAAATTTTATGTGACGTGAGTGACATTAAATCGACGGGCAAATTTTTTAAATCAATCGGTAATTTTCCAACGCTTTGCGCTGCGTCGACATGAAATAAAACCCCGTTTTCACGCAATAATTTTCCAATCGCAGCAATATCCTGAATCACACCTGTTTCGTTATTGACGTGCATAATAGACGTTAAAATGGTGTCAGGACGAATGGCTTCGCGTAATTTTTCTAAATTTAATAATCCATTTTTTTCAGGATTTAAATAAGTTATTTCAAAACCGTGGGATTTCAAATAAGCGCACGTATCGAGAACGGCTTTATGCTCGGTTGACATCGTGATGATATGTTTGCCTTGCCGTTGATAAAAAAGAGCAGCGCCTTTGAGCGCAAGATTAATGGATTCGGTAGCGCCAGAAGTAAAAACAATATCGCGCGCATCGCAGTGAATTAATTCAGCGATTTGTTCGCGTGCTTTTTCTATTTTTTCGCGCGCAGAAATTCCAAATGCATGCTGAGACGATGCATTACCGAAATCATCTCTTAAGGAAAGTTGCATGACATCCACAACGCGCGGATCAATAGGCGTTGTGGATAGATAATCGAGATAAATCATTGTTTTCTCTTTGTACATGACAATTTTTATATTCAACCGCTCGTTGGATGATATGACCGTGGTATTTCTCGTGGAGACGCCGTGAATACATCCCTTCCGGCTGTAGAATGTCATCCCTGACATTCACACTCCACTCAAAACACCACAGTCATATCATCACTCGCACCTTCATATTTTCTTGTCGTGTACAGAGTTATTTTCTATATTTGCTGATTTTATAAACCCAAACCGCCAATCCCAAGAATGTGATTAATCCCAAAGCTTGTGCGAGCCCTGCTAAGCTATCAGGCATGATAGATAATGCATTCGCACTACCCATAATGACAAACGGAATTGCCAAAACAACAGCCATCAACGCGTAACCTGCAACCAAGCCGCATGATACCAATAATCCATTTTGTTCTGAAGTAACTGCTTTTTCCTTTTGTTCATCTGTTTTCGCATGACGCGCCGAGCGAAGTGTAAAATATTTCACAACAGAACCAACAACGGTTGGTAAAATCATGCTGGGCGGTAAATAAATACCGAGACCCACCGCAAGCGCTGGCAAACGTCGTTTATCACCATTACGTCGCAAAATTTCATCGGTAATAATCACGAGCACAGCAACAATTGCACCGATAATAATCATCGACCACGGCAAATCTTGTGTGCGAATACCTTTGATCACAGATGCCATTAAACCTGCTTGAGGCGCTACCAACATTTGCGATGGATCCATTCCCGCATGCGGAAATACACCACCCATTCCATACGCTTTAAATAATAATTCCAACACAGGGCCAATAATAAACGAGGACACGATAACGCCTAACGCTAACACCAGTTGTTGTTTCCAGGGTGTTGCGCCGACCATTTGCCCTGCTTTTAAATCTTGTAAATTTTCATTGGAAATTGAAGCGCTCGTTGCAACCACCGTTGTTACCATCACCATCAACGCTGCAATTTTTCCATCGCCACCACTGGGGAAAACAAAAAAGTAAACAAGGCCTAAAATTAAAATCGACAAAATAATAAGACCCGATAATGGATTATTACTTGATCCAATAAGGCCTGTGAAATAAGCGCAAATGGTCGATAAGAAAAATCCAATGACCAACACATACAAGATAGTGACCAAAGCAGCCATCAATAAAAATGTGTGATCGTACACTTTGTATAATTTTTCAATGTCCGCAAAATGTAAAATCATCACAAATAATAACAGTAAACAAACAATGATTCCCAGAAACGCCCAAACAATCGGAATATCCCGTTCTGTGCGTGGCAGGCCATTTTTTTCACCCGCGTTCTGTAAAGACACGAACGATAATTTAATGCCATCAAATACGGGTTTAAATAAGCGTATCAATGTCCACACACCGCCGACTAACATCACACCAACACCCACAAAACGCAAATGCGTAGACCACAGGGTCATCACCGCATCATGTACGGTTTTCGCATGCGGCAAGCCAAAGTGATAGCACAGTGCAGGCAACACAATCATCCAACCAATGACAAAACCTACCAACAAACTCACGCCAATGCGTACACCGACGATATATCCCGCAGCAAACAATGCGGGTGAAAAACCCAATGACGCACCAAACACAGTTTTTCCAACACGCGTCCAGTAATGAATAGTGTTTGAAAAAATTTGGATACCGGTTTGCGCCAATGACATTAAACCACCGATGCTAATCCCTTGGATTAAGCGTTTCATATGCGTATTGCCTTCGACATTCATCGTCGTGACGCGCAACACGTTACCAACGGCAGTTCCTTCTGGAAAAGGCAACGTCTTCATATTTAACATAACGCGACGCAGTGGAATCGAAAAAAAGACGCCAAGCAATCCGCCAAAACAAGTCATTGCAAACGTTTGCCAGTACTCAAAACCATTCCAAGCATGGATAAAAATCATCGCAGGCAGCACGAATGCAATCGATGCGGCAACACCTTCGCCAGCAGAGGCGGCAGTTTGAATTAAATTACTTTCAAGCACGTTTGAATTTTTGAAAAAACGTAAAATTCCGATTGCCAATACGGATGCTGGAATAGAAGCGGAAATGGTTAAGCCAATTTTTAACGCTAAATAAGCATTCGCAGCAGACATCACTGCCGCTAAAATAATCGACAAAATAATTACTTTAAAAGTAATTTCTGGTAATTTGGTTGACGCTGGAATTAAGGGTTCTTGATTTTGTACTTCAGGTGATTTGGCCATATATCTCCCCTTTTGGCTTTAATAGCAGGTTTCGTATCATAACAACTTTTCTGCTGAAAGAAAGCCCGTGTTGAAGATAAGTGTGAGGGTGAGTGTGAGTGTGAGTGTGAGAAAAATATCAAATAACACCTCTGATGCTCACACTCACACTCACACTCGTTAAATGAACAGAGATTTCAAATACCCCGTAATTTGTAGTGGATACATGCTTACTGTACAATATTATGCTATGTCAGCAAACAAAGAACGCATTCACCCTATGGATAATTTGCGAGGCATTCTCGCGATGTTGGGCATTCCGTTCCATGCATCCTTTTTTTTATATCTGTCGAGCGCCCTGTTTTCGGGTCACCTTATTACGAATCGCAATCAATTTTTGCTCGAGCCTGTACCTGCAACTGTGAAGCATGCCTTTCTTATTATTTTTTATTTACATACTTTTTGGATGCCCGCTTTTTTTCTATTGGCCGGATTTTTTGCGCATTTATTATGCACGAATAAAGGCACAAAACATTTTATTAAAAATCGATCGTTGCGCATTGGTCTGCCATTTATATTTTATTTTTTATGGTTGATACCGTGCTATCTCGTCAAAATACTGGGGGTTGCACTCACTGAAAACAAAACTTTTTTATCGATAGTTGAAATCAATGCACACAATGGTCAAATGTGGATTTATTTTAATAATCTCACGAGCTATTGGTTTTTAGATTATTTACTCTGGTTTTATGGACTCACATTGGTATTTTTATTGCTAAAAAAAGCGGGGCATTTTCCACATACCATCAATCGCTCACTGCATCACGGACTAGAAAAATTATTTTCAACTCGTTTTATTTATGCGTTCATTCCCATCATTTGCGCGACATTATTTCTTAGGGGTCATCATTGGTTTATTATGCTTGATGAAAATATTATGCCGTCACCGGATTTGCTGGTTTTTTATAGTATTTGGTATTTTATCGGATGGTTTCTCTGGGAGCATCAAAAAATATTATCACGATTATCCCTATTTTCATGGCAAAAAATGCTGTTTTCTTTTGCGTTATATCTTTTTTATCTCGTCTGTTATTTTCATTTTATTCACGCGCAGGATGAATGGCTTTATGTATTTTCAATCCTTGTTTATACCGCGTCGATGACGTTTGCCGTTTTTGGCTGTTTGGGAATGGCGTGGCGTTTTCTGCCAACGTATCATGCGGTTTTGAAATATTTAAGCAAGGCGTCGTATTGGTTGTATCTCACACAAATACCCATTTTGTGGTTTTTAAGCTTGATCATGATGGGGGTGACACATTCTTTTTATGTACAATTTGCTGTGACAACGCTGCTTTGCATGATGATTTGTCTCGTGAGTTATCATTTTTTTATCAGACGGACGAGATTGCAAAAATTAGTGGGGTGAAAATTTTCGTGTACCCAGCATGATCTCAATCGATCGTAAAATGCCGCGTAAAATATTTAATTCGGTGATAGTCAAATGCGTTCGATTAAATAATAAATGTAAACGCTCCATCAAACGCTTCGGCTGTTTGGGATTGAGAAATTGTAAATCCAATAATGTTTTTCGCAAATGTTCGTAAAATCCCGCCACTTCATCCGCATCAGCCAATCGATCTTCTGGAGAATTTTTTTGCGGTACTGTATTGCCGGCAGATAACATGCTCATGCGTAATTCATAGCAAATCACTTGCACTGCCGAGGCAACATTGAGTGAGCTAAAATCAGGATCAGTTGGAATAAATAATTGATCATGACACAAACTTAATTCTTCATTGGTTAATCCGCACCGTTCACGACCAAAAACAATGGCGACATTTCCCGTTAATTCATCACGAATTTTTTGCGCGCACATTTTCGGATCATAAATCGTACGTGATAATTTTCGAGGGCGCACACTGGCACCAATCACCCATTCGCAATTGACAAAGGCATCACTTAATTTAGGAACGACAATCGCGTTTGACAGTAAATCATCGGCGCCGGCCGCACGAAACGTCGCTTCTGCGTCTGGAAATTTTTCAGGTGATACCAAAACGAGTTGTGATAATCCCATGGTTTTCATCGCGCGCGCGGTTGCGCCGATATTTCCGGGGTGACTCGTTTCAACTAATATGATGCGAATGCGGTTTAACATATTTAATTTAAATGCGCGGCTTCATCTTATGAGGTGGTACATCTCCATAAACTACGTTAGTTGATGCGTTCTCTGGTGGCGACGATCGCATAAACCATGACAAAAGGCGAGAACAACAACCCATTTCTTCAGATTTCACGACAGGTTTTGCTAACTGAGTAGTAGGACATGACGCCGCCGCTTGAAATAGCGTAGGTGATTGGATCTTAGCATGAGTTTCCACTGGGTTAGATGTGAGAGCGGGAATTACTGAGATCTGAGCAGGAATGTTTTTTGTCACAGATAATAATAATGCATAGATCGTTGTTTCCCTGCGATGAAGATCCATTCCTATCTGTCCATGTTTAACCTCAACTAAAGATAAGTGTGGATGTATTGGGTTTTGATTCCGCCACCACCGAGGATCATCATCCAAATGAAAAACAAGAGATTGATCTGATGCTGAATATAACTCTCCTAACTTATGATATTTTGATCCATCAACCGGTTCTGCGTAATGAATGTTAATCTTTTCTGGAGATAGTTGTTCAATTTTAAGCAAATTATACAATGCTTTTGCTATATTAGCTGCGGTCATAAATTGACGAGACCTCTGTTCATCTTGTGTTTTATTTCTGCATGTCAAAAAAATCACAGAAATATCTCTTTCATGATGTTCAATAAAAAAATTTATTAGAAGCATAATTTTATAATAATTAAAGACAATTCTTCCAAGCCTCAATGAGTCCTCAAAAAAAATCAATGCTTCATCGAGATCCAGTGAAAGTACAATTTTTTTTGATGGGTTTTCCTGGATTTTTTGCCGCATGTTGTCTATGTGTTGTGAATTCAGTTCACCTCTTTTTTCTTTTAATGCAGAATGAAACCAAGGGTTCTGCCGAATTTCGGCTTGAAAAATCGGATCATTTGTAATCATCATAATTTCGTATTGGTCTAACGTGGTATTGACTGGTAAATTATTTTTAACGCTCGCTTGCAGAGAATTATTGTAATCAATAAACGCTATGTTTGAAAAAATACCCTGTCGCTTGCGATAGTGCGAAACAAAATCTTCATAATACTGCGAAACAAAATCCTTCTCTTCAGGACGAACGATAACACGAATTAAATCGACCTTAGGAGTATTTGCAGTACACAACCACGTTTCAAAATCATTATATGCAAGCAACCATAATGACGGTGAATCCAATAACAAAAGTCCTTGAAGTCGTCTCATACGTACAGTCCTATCGCCTATGTTTTAATACACTGTACCACTAATTTTTGTTATGATTCGACACCAAATGAAAAAAAGTGATTTCTAAATTATGATGCACCCCATGCTAAATATCGCCATCCAAGCAGCGCGCGCGGCAAGCCGAATCATTGTGCGTTTTATAGACCAAATGGACAAAGTGGAAATCAATGAGAAAAGCCATAATGATTTTGTAACGCAAGTTGACAAACTATCCGAAGAAATGATTATTTCACATATCAAAAAAGCCTATCCTGATCACGCCATATTATCTGAAGAAATGGGTCATCAAAAAGGATTTAATCAAGATTATTGTTGGATCATTGATCCACTCGACGGTACGCGTAATTTTATGCATGGTTATCCGCAATTTGCGATTTCAATTGCGATTATGAAAAATAATTTGTTAGAACTCGGTCTGGTGTACGATCCTATTCGTCAAGAATTATTTACCGCAACGCGTGGGCAAGGCGCTTATGTTAATAGTCGCCGCATGCGAATCAGCGCTACTAAAAAATTAGAGCAAGCGATTATCGGCACTGGTTTTCCCTTTCGCAATAAAGAAAATATCAAAACTTATTTATCGACCTTCGAAAACGTATTTTTAAAATGCGGTGATATTCGACGCGCAGGCTCGGCAGCACTGGATCTTGCTTATATTGCTGCAGGACGACTCGATGGATTTTGGGAATCCGATTTGAAAATTTGGGATATTGCAGCCGGTGCTTTGATGATTAAAGAAGCGGGCGGCATTGTTTCTGACTTTCAAGGCGGCGAAACGTATATTGAACACGGCAATATCGTTGCTGGAAACCCCAAAGTCTACAAGGAATTAATTCAATTAGTTCAGTAAGCTCTCCACCAACCTCGCGCAAATAAAATCATTTTTGCTAACGCCGCCGGCTTCATGCGTTGTGTATTGCACAACAACTTGATTGTAACTGACCATCAAATCAGGGTGATGTTTTTCTTGATGCGCAATCCAGGCAATGGCATTGACAAAAGCCATGACTTGATAATATCCCTTAAATTGAAAAGTTTTTTCAATTAATTTTTTTTTGGCATCGTGCGTCCAATGGGATACTGTTTTTAATTGTGTCGCAATGTCAGCATCGGATAATAATGGCATTCCGACATGACAACTTTCGCAATGTTCGTTCATAACAACCTCTTAGCAATTAATAAATGTATCCTGTATTCCATCATCATCAATATCCATTAATTCCAATAGCAATGGATCAGATTGCAATTTAAACAGTTGATCCAAACTTTCCAAAGTAAAATAATGGGGTTGAATATTTTTATAATCATAATCAGTTCTCAACACCTGGTGCAAATCAAATGGAAAACGTTTCGGTTTATCCGATTCTAAAGAAAATTGAGTTTCGGCAAAAGAAGATAAAATACCGCCACCAAAAATTCTCACGCCTTTGGATGTTTTTAATAATCCAAATTCGATCGTGTACCAAAATAATCGACTTAAAATTTTTCTCTTTTTTGCGCTAAATGCAAGCGCCATTTTACCATACCATTGCATAAAATCAGCATACAATGGATTTAACAATAAGGGCGCGTGGCCAAATAATTCATGAAACACATCGGGCTGTTGCAAATAATCCAACTCTTCTGGCACACGAATAAAATTCGCGACGGGAAATTTTCTATTTTTTAATAGCGTGAAAAATTCGTTAATTAAAACAGTGCCAGCAACCGGCACCATTTCCCATCCTGTTTTTTTTAATACTATATTGACAGTCGATAATTGCGGAACAGCATCAATCGGTAATTGCAACGTATGCAAGCCCGTCATAAATGCATCACACGCACGGTCTTGCACAATTTTATTTTGCCTGATGATTAATTGCCGCCATGTTTTATTTTCAGTATCAGACCAATCAATCATTCCGTTTTTATCTGGCCATTTGGGTACGTATTGAACCATAAATAACTCCGTATGAGTAAGCAATCATCCACTCATTTGACAAATTTTATTGAAAAATACATTGCCATCGGCAATCCAATTAAAATATATAAACAGCAAATACCGGCATAAGCAAGGGCATGAATAAAAATCGTGGGATCAAAAATAACAATCAAGGTAGGTGGAAAAAATGCAAGACCTGCCAGCGTTAATTTATTTTCACCCTGTTTTTTAAGATTAATACCATCTGCCAGGAAATCTACGAGGCACAATGAAACGCCTAAAAATCCTGTCACAGAACAAATGGAAATAAAAACAATACTTAAAGATTTCAATAAAGCATGATGCGTTAATGCTGCGATACTCATCATTAATAATGAATTCGTATGTGCAGAATTATTCATCGCCATTAATCCCTGTCGCGATAAGGCACCTTGAATCACTGCAATCCAGACAAAATATAAAACCATCGGAATAACACTGCCAATCATCACGACGCGTGTTAATTGTTTTTTGTTATTGCCTAAATAGTCACGAATACTCGGCAAAATAGTGGCGTAGCCAAACGCGCAAATAATCACAAGCCATGAGCTTCCATCCCAATTGCTATCACCCAATGATAAATTGCTGATGTGAGAAAAGGGAATCACGGAGCTAATAAGCAACACACAAATAATAATTTTGGTGCTCATTAAAACGCGATTGACTAAGTCCACTGAACGAATGCCATGTATTACAATGCCGCCTAAAATAATCACTGCAAGAATCGTCGCGACAAAATGGGGAATAAACAGGTGAATATCACGCAGTAAATGCTGCATTAAATCACCACTTGCGGCGAGATACGCACAGATTAAACTATAGAGCAATAATAAATAAACACACCACGTGACTATTTTTACCGTATTTCCCAGTGTTTTTTGCGACATGGAAATAAAGTTCGCACCCGCTGGCATGGTCATCGTTACTTGCAACAAACACCAAGCGCCGCCCGTCATTAAAATCCATGCGGAAATAATCATTAATGATGTAACGGTAAAATCATGTTGCGCCGTGACGACTGGTAAACCCAGAAGTCCTGCCGCAACACACGTTCCTAAAATCAAATACATTGCACCGAATTGTTTACCCATGTGTTCCTCCAAATTCTCTCAATAAAGTTGTTGCGTGGTTCTTCCTGCTTTTAATTAATGATGTAGAAAAGTTGTTGCGTGGTCGCTAGCGCTCCCACTTCTTTTCGCTTCTAATTAATTATGTAGAGAAATAGTGACTGCTCGTTTTAACGAGCATAAAAGGCATAAAAATAAGCGAATGCCGCTGGATGGCTATTGCTCGGTGTGATGTATACAGATTGTTTGTGTGTTTTTCTTTGCATTTTTATTTTATAACATAGTGTAAATTTTTTTACAATATTTTTTTACCTTCAGAAATCCTTAAGATTTGTCTGATATGGTAATCTTATGAAACACACAAACAGTCAAATCAATTTATTGAAAAACGCGGTGAAAACTCTGCGCTTGACTGCTAACGCCTTCCTTTTTTCTTCCTATCAAATGCAAGCGAAGTGGTTCTGCTAACAGCAGAATCATCATCATATCTGGCGAGATCCATACGCAAAATTTAATTTTTTATATCAATCAACAAGCATGAATGGTTCATGATTGTTATGATTGTTAACTTTAATTTATTTTTTGGAGAATGTTATGTCAAACGAAGCTAAAACCAATGGGGTGTTCCCGCCAATTCCTCTGCCAACAAGAAATGGAACGCATTCAAATCCCAGTCCCGGCGAACAAGCAACTGCACTCGGAGTGCTTGGATTAGGCACTCTTGTTGGTTTGATAGGGCTGATAAGGTGCTGCAAAAAGAGCTGCGATGAAAGACGTCGTTCTGCAGCGCCGGACACTGAATCAAAATCAGAATCAGCACCACTGAACGTGTGAAGGATCATTAACGCGCCCTTTTGCGCAGATAAAGTGCCCTCATTAACACACGCTTTATCCGAGCAAATTGGGCTCGTTTCAATTTATTTAAAACATTTAATCCACCTGCTGCGGCTGAATTAAATCAAAGCAATCAATCGCTCAATCTCACCCACCATATAAATGGGTACCGATAAAATTTTTCCGTCAAATTGCAATGGTTGTTGCGAAACACGAACACCTAATGGCATATTTCTTTCATGCATCAATAAATGCAATGATTTTAATTGTCCCGTCGAACCTGCTTTCACTTCAATCGGAATAATTTTAGAGCCCGCCGTCATAATATAATCCACTTCTGCCATGCTTGATTTTTTTTCGCGACACCAAAAATATAATTTTGCCTCATCATAATTCGATGCATAAGCTAATAATTCTTGCCCCACAAATTGCTCTGCTAACGCACCTCGATTAACCAACATAATATCATTCAATAATAATTCTGGTTCAATGCGGGTTGCATACACAACAAGCCCAACATCTAAAAATAAAATTTTAAATTTTTTTTCGTTAATTAAAGTAATCAACGGAATACCGGATGCTGCCGTACTATAAATATAATTTACAAGCCCGGCATACTGTAATAACGCTAACGCATCTTTAATGTAGTGTGATCTTGTATCCGGATCTACGTTTGCATATTTAAAATGATCTCCGACCATGCCAGGTGCTTTTTCAAAAACCAATTGCAGATTTTTAATTTGAACATGCTTTGCATACTTTCCAAAATCTTGTCGGTAATTATTTAATAACAACGCTTGTTTTTGTCGACAAAAACTAAAATCATAGGATGGTGTTTCTTTAGAAAAATAAGTGGCTAATACACTGGGCATTCCGCCCAAGCTCATATAAATTTTTACTTGCTTTAACAATGCTTGGTGAATCACATCGGGAATTGGTTTTTTTAAATCGACGGTTTCAATAAATTCACGCAAATCTTGATAATTTGCTGCCGTTAAATACTCTTTGAATGATAATGGTTTTAAATAAAGTGATTGCACGCGACCCACTGGCATTCGAAAATCTGCGTCATTCAACGTAAATTCTAATAATGAGCCAGCTGCAATAACATGTAACTCGGGTAATTTTTCTTTGAAATATCGAAGCGCTCGAATCGCATTAGGACAATCTTGAATTTCATCTAAAAATAATAATGTTTGTCCGGGGATAACTTTTTGATGTGTTGATAATGTCAATTTTTGAAGTATGTCGGCTGGATGTAAGGTTTCAAAGCAAGATATCAATTCTGGCTGTAACTCAAAATTAATGACCATGCAATTTTCAAAATGATCACGTCCAAATTGCTCAACCACATAGGATTTACCTACCTGACGAGCACCACGAAGCAAAATCGGCATATGATCAACTTGTTGCTTCCAATTGAGTAAATCTTTTTGAACGTCTCGACGCACGGTAATTACTCTTTAAAAATTACATTCTTTGTATTTTTACAAGAAATATGACAAAACACAAGGGTATTTTAGCATGTTTTACGCTAAAATGAAGGGGTGTATTGGTTTTTACGCCATAGCAGCAGCAGAAGACAAGAGAGGTTGCTCACTATTATTCTGTTCGTGTAAATTTGCAAAGCGGCGGTAAGCTAAAACACATAAAGGATAACCTGCCATAACTAATAGGTATGTAAAACTTGCTATTATAAACGGTACGAGATACACAAAAAACGAATAGTCAGGAGGATCAGAACATTGCAACCATGTTGATAGCGTGTTGAGACCATATCTCAGCGTGTCACCGTCTGCAACCGCTGTTGTGTTTGTCTTTCGATCTTCTAAACCATAGAGCGCTTTATTTAATGTCAGACTCCATAAACTGTTATTATTACATGATGAACCACCAGACGCACTACTCACGTCGTCGATTTGACCTGGAGCACCACATAAGTACAACACCAGTTGAAAATACTGAAAAACATTTATTACGGGGTGGGTAGAATTTAAGGGATTCGGTTGAAACTGAGTATTACAACTCATAAATGTCTGAAATGACGCGCTTAGATTTTTTAAAAGAGCGGAACAGTAAAAAAAACAAAGTGGTTCTAGTTTTTTAGAAAACGGATCATAGACACCTTTGGTGTTTAAGAGGTTGTCCGCAAACGGACCTGAATCGACAAAAGAATTCACCAATCGTACAAAAACAATTATACCAGCCGCAAGAGCAGAAAAAGAAAATGTTGTGATTAGTGCACGATGGGTAGCAGTACTTAGACCAGACTCAAAAAAGAATCCTGTAATTTTTTTGCGAAAGGCATCATTAGCTGCTTTAACCGACTCTGTACTTGTAGTATTCATGTTGAAAACCTGCCATTACGTTTTGAACTGGCAAATTCTATCACAGAAAACACAAATTTAATCATTAAGGGATAATTAATTATCTAATAAAAATATGGTGATACGTTGGTTTTTACGCAACCTCACGGCATCTCATCGACGACTTTTTGCTGCGGAATTAAATTCACACGCGTGAGACCGAAGGCAATGGCGAGCGAGCCTGCGACGTAAATGGAGGAATAGGTTCCGACGACGATACCAATCATCATGGCAAGCGCAAATTCATGCACGCTGGGTCCGCCAAATAAAAATAGGGCGACCACAACAACCAATGTTAAACCTGACGTCATAATCGTTCGAGACAACGTTTGGTTGATTGATAAATCCATAATTTCAAGCGGAGTTGCTTTGCGAATTTTTCTGAAATTTTCACGGACTCGATCATAAACAACAATCGTATCATTGAGTGAATACCCAATCACGGTTAACAAACCGGTTAATGCGATCATATTAAATTCAATATGAAAAAAAGAAAAAATACCTAAAATTAAAACGGGATCGTGCACCAATGCTAACGCAGCACTGATTGCAAAACGATATTCAAATCGCAGTGCAATATAAATCATCGTCCCAATAAAAACGAGAACCACCGCTAAAATACCATTCGTCATTAACTGTTTTCCGACCGCAGGACCAATATATTCCAACGAATTCATATGTGCGCCTGGCAACGCTTGTAATAATTTTGTTTTTAATTGCTCGGGCGTTAATGATTTATGCAAACCAATTCGCACGGAATACATATTGTGTGTTTGTGATCCGCTGGATTGTGCATACGCTTGCACGGTTGCTTGTGTAAATCCAGCGCTAACTAACTCTGTTCGCAATTGATTAACAGAGGTTGGTTGCGCAAAAGATATTTCCGCTTGTGTGCCACCTGTAAAATCAGATCCTAAGTTTAATTTATAAACGCATAAAGATAAAACAGAGCAAAGAAAAATGATGGCGGAGATGGTGGCTGCTAACCAGCGCTGTTTCATAAAAGGGATGGTGGGATTTGCTTTGAAGAATTCCATAAAGATATCGCTCGCTTACGCGCGCGGCTCCTGTCCCGTTCGCACCAATGAAATACCAATCGATATTTTTTCGACGCGTCGCTTTCCATAAATTAAATTAACAGCGCCACGCGTGAAAAAGATCGCGGTTACCATGGATGTTAATAATCCGATAATTAACGTAATTGCAAAACCTTGAACGGATCCGGTGCCTAATGCAAATAAAATCACGGCGACAATTAACGTGGTAACGTTTGCATCGACAATAGTGACAAAGGCTCTTTCATATCCTGCATAAATTGCAGCCTGTGGCGACATGCCATTGCGTAATTCTTCGCGAATACGCTCGTAAATTAATACGTTTGCATCAACGGCCATACCAACCGTTAACACAATCGCGGCGATGCCGGGTAATGTTAATGTCGCGCCCAGCACAGACATAATCGCAACAATAAAAATAACATTGAGGGTTAATGCAATATCCGCAACCAAACCAAATAAACGGTAATAAAACAGCATAAATAAAGCAACCAGCAGCAATCCCATCTCGCAAGCAAGTGTTCCAGAACGAATATTATCTTTTCCTAAACTCGGCCCAATCGTATTTTCAGAAATTAAAACAACGGGTGCGGAATAAGCGCCAGAACGCAACAATAACGCTAAATTTTTCGCTTCATAATCGGAATCCAATCCCATGATTTCGAATGAATTACCCAATGCATTATTAATTTTTGCAATATTGATTACTTTCGGAAATTGTTTTTCAGTCGTCACCACTTTGCCATTTACAATTTGATGCTCTGCCCGTGTTTCTATATAAACCGTTGCCATGCGTCTACCAATATTTTCAGCGGTTATTTCATTAAAACGGGATACTTCACTACCACCCGCGCGAATGCTCACAGCAGGTCTTCCATCGTCACCGGTAATCGTTGATGCACTTAAAATAGAGGTTCCGTGCAACACCACATCATTTTTTAATAAATAAGGTTGGCCTTCAAATTGATACAACGTATCACCGAATGGAACCACACCTGAATTTGCGGCAGCGACAGGATCGTTTTGTGTATCGAGCAATTGGAAACGCAGTGTTGCCACTTTGCCAATAATTTCTTTTGCGCGCGCGGTATCTTGAATTCCCGGCAAATCCACACTGATTTGATCTTTGCCCTGCTGTTGAATAACGGGTTCACTCACGCCCAATTCATTCACGCGATTGCGTAATGTTGTTAAATTTTGCGTGACCGCTTGCTCATCGAGTGCAATCGCTGATTGTTGCGTAAAATTCGCATCAATAAAATAGCGATCATTTTTTTGTGCGGTTGAAAGTTGGTAATCAGAATATAATTGTTGTTTTTCTAATAAAGATAATCCCTGATCACGATCTTCGCTCGTGCGAAAGGCGATAATAATACCTTCAGTCGGCGCCAATGCAATATGCGCATAACGAATATTCGCTTTTCGTAGTGCATCACCCATCGTATGAATATCGCTGTTTAATCTTTCTGTGACCATCGCTTCTGTATCAACGCGATATAAAAAATGAATACCGCCACGCAAATCCAAGCCTAATTTCATCGGTTCAGCGCCGAGTGCACGCAACCATTGCGGTGTGCGTGGTGCTAAATTTAATGCCACTGTATCTTGATCACCGACCAGCGCTTGAATAAACCCTTGCGCTTTTAATTGATCTTCAGTGTCATTAAAACGAATTAATAAACCGGTTGATTGCTGCGCCATTGCGATTGGCGAAATAGATTGTTGCGATAAAGTATTTTTTATGGTCGCGATAACATCGGCAGAAACCGCCTGCCCTGATTTCGGCTGAATTTGAATTGCAGGATCAGTGCCGTATAAGTTTGGTGCTGCGTAAATGGCGCCGAATAAGATAAGCACGAAAATAAAGATGTAGCGCCATAGTGGGTATTGATTCATTGATTTCAATTATTCCGTAAATTTAGTGTGGGTGTGAGTGTGAGTGTGAGAAATAATTTACATCTTCATTTTTACTCACACTGATAACTCACACTAGTTGATCGACTCCAACGTTCCTTTCGGCAATATTGCTGCAACTGATGCTTTTTGGAAAGTCATTTCAACGTCTTTTCCAACGGTAATAACCACATAATTATCGCGCAATTTGTTGATACGACCCATAATGCCACCTGTCGTCAATACTTCATCGCCCACGGATAAATGATCTAACAATTGGCGCTGTTCTTTTGCGCGTTTTTGTTGCGGACGAACCAATAAAAAATAAAACACGGCAATAAAAATAATTAACATAGGCAACACAGATAAAAAACTTTCTTCAGGCGTTGCAGGTGCACCTGCCGCCGCTGTTGTTGCATGTGCTGTTGAAATACCTAACATAGATAAAAGACTCATGATCACTCCCAATTTTAAAATATTTGCTACTTTATCGTGTTGGTTTTAATTTAGCAATACAGTGTGAGGGATGAGTGTGAGGGATGAGTGTGAGTGTGAGTTATCAGTGTGAGAAATACAAAGAATCTACACCGCACCTCTGACACTCACACTCATCCCTCACACTCATCCCCTTTCCTGCGGCACCAATTTCCCCGTCCTTTTCCATCTCTCATGACGTCCCGTACGATCCTTAAAATCTCCCGCCAATTGTCCGCACGCCGCATCAATATCTTCGCCGCGTGTTTTGCGCACCCAGGTTTTCACGCCCGCTTTGGTTAATCGATTCTGAAATGCCAAAATCGTTTCATAATCAGAACAAACATAATCGGTTTTTGGAAATGGATTAAACGGAATTAAATTCACCTTGCACGACATATTATCTAATAAACGAATCAATTGTTTGGCATGCGTTAAACTATCATTAATGCCTTTTAACATCACATATTCAAACACAATACAACGTTTAGAATCATTCGGAAAAAATTCGCGACACACAGGCATTAAAATTTCTAACGGATATTTTTTATTAATCGGTACTAATTGTTCACGCAATTCATTGGTCGGCGCATGGAGTGAAACCGCAAGCGACGCCAAAGACTCTTTTTTAAATTGCAGCATTTGTGGCACAACGCCAGAAGTGCTTAATGTCACGCGATATTTCGATAATCCATACGCCAAATCATGCATCATTAAATCCATCGCGCCGATCACCGGCTGATAATTTAATAATGGTTCACCCATTCCCATCATCACCACATTAGTGATTTGATATTCTGTATTGTGTAATATCGATTTTGCCAAAAATAATTGCCCGATAATTTCAGCCAACGATAAATTGCGATTAAAACCTTCTTTGCCTGTCGAGCAAAATGAACAATTTAATGCGCAACCAACTTGTGATGAAACACACAACGTTCCACGCGTTTTTTCCGGAATAAAAACCGTTTCAATCGCATTGCCATCGTATAAACGAAATAACCATTTGCGTGTACCGTCGCTCGCTGTGTGATCCGAAATCGTTTCCATTAAACTCGCACAGGTTACTGCTTTTAATTTTTCACGAAATGTTTTACTTAAATTCGTCATCAAATCAAAATCAATGATATTGCGCTGGTGAATCCATTGAATTAATTGATCAGCGCGAAAGGCAGGTTCATTTAATGTTTTTATAAACGTGATTAAATCGGGGCGTGAGAAGTTTAATAAATTATGTTGGATGGGAATGGTCGTTTCGGTCATAAGTACACACTGTGTTTTACAGGTGTGAATTATACGCAAAGTTAGGCGGTATTGTCACGACCGATTGTTTACATATCAAAACGAAGATAGTCGTAATTTTTAGTTGGTTCTTGAGCCGTTAAAATAGCCCGAACACATTTCCATCAATGCTGAGATGACTAACATTTCTTTGGGTATGTCCCATCACACACTTTGATAACCCATTGATCATTTCCGGGAGATCTGTTACGTGCTTGATACCCAGAAGTAGGTACGGCATTTCCTGTAAAACCCGCTTGGCCAATCATTGGATCTGAGAAATATGATTGCGCGACGGGATTCGAATTGCTGTCAAAAATTTGAAACCAGCCATCCATCATATTGACCACATTTACGTGTGATAGTTATAGCATTTGATTGAGGTTTGTCAATTTATTAACTGCGAAATTAACTGCGAAAAATTAAGATTAAGACTATATTAATTGATCTCACCATCTTTCATTTCTACTTATCTGTTCCTATACTTCTATCTCTATGAAAATAAATAAAAACACCAAAATCATCGTCGGTTTATCCGGCGGAGTTGATTCTGCCGTTACCGCATTATTGTTGAAAGAGCAAGGCTACGACGTGGCCGGTTGTTATATGCAAAATTGGATGGCGGAAAAAGATGATCCGTTTTGCTCAGCCGAACAAGATTTAACGGATGCGAAAAAGGTTTGTGATCATTTGCAAATTCCGTTTCATCTCGTCAATTTTTCCAAAGACTATTGGGATAACGTGTTTCAATATTGTCTCGATGAATTTGTTGCGGGTCGCACACCCAATCCCGATATTTGGTGTAATCAATTTATTAAATTCGATGTGTTTTTAAAACACGCTTTATCGCTCGGCGCGGATTATTTAGCGACAGGGCATTACGTCCGCAAAGAAGGCAAAAAATTATTAAAAGCAAAAGATATCAACAAAGATCAAAGTTATTTTTTATATACGTTAAATCAAGAAAAATTATCCCATACATTATTTCCACTCGGTGAATTAACAAAACCAGCGGTGCGTGAAATAGCCAAAAAAGCAGGACTTTTGAATGCAACTAAAAAAGACAGTACAGGCATTTGTTTTATTGGAGAGCGTAAATTTAAAACTTTTTTGCAAGATTTTATTTTGACAAAACCTGGGTTGATGAAAACACCCGATGGAAAAACAATGGGAAAACATGATGGGCTGATGTTTTATACGATTGGGCAGCGTAAGGGTTTGACTATTGGTGGTGTAAAAAATACGGATGATGGTGCATGGTACGTTGTCGGCAAAGATATTCCAAATAATATTTTAATCGTCGCGCAAGGTCATGATCATCCCTTATTATTTTCGACAGAATTGCACTGCGAAAAATTGCATTGGATTTCCGGCGAAACGCCGCATCATTTAAAATGCAGCGCAAAAATTCGGTATCGTCAAAACGATCAACCCTGCACAATTACGCTACTCAACAATAATTCTGCAAAAGTAGTTTTCGATCAACCGCAACGCGCTATCACGCCAGGGCAATCTGTTGTCTTTTATGATAAGGAAATCTGTCTGGGCGGTGGAGTGATCTCCATTTGACCTGCAATGCGAATTAATAGCTAAACTATCGGTAGCGAGTGAATGTTGGGGTTACGGATGGTTTGAGGGGAGTGTGTGTGGCATGGATGCCACACCAAGCAAGCCTACAGGGATGTATTCACGGCGTCTCTCCGAAAACCATCCTAACCACAACATTCCGAGCGGATGCAAAATTCAGCGAAGTCAATTCGCATTATACGATACTATCGTATAGAATTGAATAAAAGTATACGGTACTATCGTATGGAGGCTGCTCATGGATTTTGAAGCATTATTTCACCAATACAACCCCTGGTGGACAGGTGAACTCTCTATCGCATCAACCATAGAACGCAAAAATGTTCTATCGCAATTGTATCCATTAATGGAAAACAATGACGTCATCATGCTCACCGGTTTACGGCGCGTTGGCAAAACCATCACGATGAAAAGCCTTATTTATTATTTGCTAGAAACAAAAAAAATTGTGGCTCAACATTGCTTTTACATCAGCATGGACGATTATCAACTAAAAAATTTAAGTGTAATGGATGTCATTGATCATTACCGACAAGTGATGAAAATAACGTTCAATGAAAAAATTTACGTTTTTCTTGATGAAATTACTCATATCAATGATTTCCAAATTCAATTAAAAAATCTTTACGACAAGGGTAATGTAAAATGCGTCGTGTCCTCTTCTAGCAGTTCACTCTTAAAAGATGACAGTGCTTTTTTAACGGGTAGAAAACGCATGATAGAAATTAATCCGTTGGATTTTGAAGAGTATTTATTATTTAAAAATATTCAGGTAATGCCTGCAGACAAAGGATTACTAGAAACCTATTTTTCAGATTATATGAAAACAGGCGGCATTCCAGAATATGTATTGCACAATGATCGCGAATATCTGGTGAATTTAATCGACGATATTATTATGAAAGACATTGTTGCCAAACATCAAATTCGTCATCCAGACATCATTAAAGATTTTTTTATTTTATTGATGGAACGCGCGGGAAAACAAATTAGTATTAATAAAGTCGCAAATATTTTAAAAATATCAGCGGATACAGCGAAGCGTTATTTATCTTTATTTGAAGAAACTTATTTAATTCATTTGGTGTCTCGATTAGGTAAAACAAACGAAACACTCTTGTCCGCGAAAAAAGTGTATGCAACCGATATTGGCATTCGAAATGCAGTGATTGGATTTCGAGACAAAGGCGCTATTTTTGAAAATATAGTGTTTATGAAGATAAAACAATATAAACCAAAATATGTTTATGATGACACTCAAGAAATTGATTTTTTCTTTAACGATACCTTGCTCGAAGTAAAATATCATCGAGATTTAATAGAAAAACAATTGGCATTTTTTGAAAATTTTGACGCTAAAAGAAAAGTGATTATTAAAAATTATACTGATTTTCAGCGATTTTTGAAGGAAATCGACTATTGACACAACTTACGTAATTCTATAGATTCAAATGACGTTACAAATTAAACAAGGATGAATAATATGTCACGTCAATCAAGTACAGAAGACCTGCAAGACGCCATAACAAATCAACCGTCTGTTTCTCTCGAAAAATCTCGATCTCCAACTCCAACCGCAGAAGAAATTGAAGCAAATCAACTCGCTGAAGCAGCAAGAAAAGCGGCGGAAGAAGCGATGAAACGAGTAGCCGATATAAAAGCAAAAGTAACAGCAGATCGAGAAGCGGCTCGTAAAGCGAAAGAAGAAGCGGATCGCAAAGCAACCGCAGAGGCGGCCGCAAGAGCAGGATTGTTCAAGCAACAACAACAAGAAGCAGAACGCAAAGCAGCCGAAGAAGTAGCGCGTCTAGCTAAAATAAAAGCTGAAGCAGTAAAAACAACACAGAGTTGTGCTTGCAGCGCAATGTAATCGTCCACTCCGCAGGCGATCTCATTCGCCTGCATCCTTTTTAATTTATTCCTCGTGAAAAACGTGTACACATAGTATATACTACACTCAATATTTTTCTCATACTTTTTAAAAAACACGAGGTTAATTTTATGAAACTCCACGCTAAAATTCAAAAATGGGGAAACAGCCTTGGGTTGCGAATCTCTGGCCCCATCAAAACCATTCCAAAATTCGAGGAAAACATGCTAGTCACTGTCGATATTTCTGAAAAAGGGATTTATGTGTATCCCAGACAAAAAAAATTGAGCGCGCGAGAACTTTTACCTTTTACAGAAGAAGATCTGTTAAAAGGCATGACACCTTATTTAGCGCATGCCGATGAAATAGCGGATTTTAAATATTTACCTGAGGAATTAGATATATGAAAAAACAATATATTCCAGATAGAAATGATATTGCTTGGATTGATTTTGAACCAACTAAAGGCAAAGAAATTGGGAAATATCGTCCTGCGCTTGTGTTATCTGCCAAAAAATATAATGAACATGCAAAACAACTTATTTGCTGTCCTATTAGCACAAGTCTTCGCGGACACATGATGGAAGTGCCGGTGCACAATTTAGATAAACCCTCTGCTGTCATCGCCAATCTTGTTCGCACGGTTGAATGGGGGATTCGCGATATCAAATTCATCGCTCATGCCGAAGATGGCGTTATGACTGCTGTATTACAACGTTTAATTCCCTTAATTGGCGCAGACAAAATGTTGTTAGAATATGCCAATCACATCGGCGGCGGATAGCATCGACTGTTGTTAACCTTGCCTTCTTCACTTCCATCCAGCGTCATTCCATGCTCATGACAAATGGCCAACCCTTCTGGCAGATCACGACTGACAAAACCCAAATAATTCACATCTGTTTTTTTCAAATGTGCGCTAGGCGATGCGGGACAAATCCACTCAACACTGGCATGCGCTTTTAAATTAATGCTATACAAAGGTGGATTGCGATAACACTCATGGATGTTCACGTCGCTATCACAACAAGCCACTCTTTTAATCGAGTTCACATTTCTATTCGTCAGTCCCGGATTCATAATTTCAACATCACGACCTGTATCATTCGTAAATGAAACTCTCAACGGGATAAGATTTTTAGCGCAAATCACTAATGGGAAAAATAATAGACTCAGACAGAAAACCGTTTTTTTTATGCCTTTTTCCATATCGCCTCCATATACATGTTCCAAGGTACCATAGACATCATCTTATGCAAACAGTAAAATCTCAGCCTTTCACTGCGAGTCTGTCATGCCTATCAATCCACTCCATCCCGCCATCCCACGCGACAGTGACAATATGATCACCTGGGATGGATTATCCGGCGCTGCGATCAGTTTAAGCATTGCCAATTTAGCGGAATCACAAAATAAACCGTTAATAATAATCACACCCGATGTTCACGCAGCTGAAAAATATTATCAAGAATTACAATTTTTTCTGCACAATACGAACATTCCGATTTATTTATTTCCTGACCGCGAAACATTACCTTATGATCATTTTTCTCCCCATGAAGATTTAACATCAGAACGTTTGCATATTTTATCAAAACTGCCTTATTTACAAAAAGGCATTGTGATTGCCGCTATTTCCACAGTCATGCATCGTTTACCACCCAAAACATTTTTAATGGCGAATCAATTTTCATGGAAAGTAGGCGATCAATTAGATTTGTTAAAAATACAAAAAGAATTATCAGAAGCCGGTTATCGACATGTGGAGCAAGTGATTCAACACGGTGAATTTGCTGTGCGCGGTGCCATCATTGATATTTTTCCGATGGGCAGCGCTGTTCCTTTTCGTGTTGAATTATTTGATAACGATATTGAAAGCATTCGATCCTTTGATATTGATACGCAAAAATCGATTGAAAAAATAAATACAATAAATTTACTACCGGCGCATGAATATCCTTTAACCGAAGAATCTATCACCTATTTTCGTCAACAGTGGCGTGCAAAATTTCCAGGAAATCCCGCGGAATCACCCGTTTATCAACAAACCACCAAAGCACAATCGATTGGGGGCATTGAATATTATTTACCCTTATTTTATGAAAAATGTGCAACATTTTTGGATTATTGTCCGGTGAACAGTGTGGGCGTGAGTGTGGGTGTGGGCGAACAGGCAAACACTTTTTGGAGTGAAGTTAAAACACGATACACACAATTACAGGTTGATAAAACACGCCCGCTCTGCGAACCAGAAGCCGTTTTTATTCCCGTTCCTGTATTATTTTCACAACTGAAAAACTTCACACAAATCAAGATCAATCCTCATGTCCACACGCACACTCACACAATTACCGTCGATCATCGACAAAAAAATCCCGTTCAACATCTACAAAATTTTATCGCATCAAAACCCGGTAAAATATTAATTTGTGCAGAATCAACGGGGCGTCGTGAAATTATTATGGAGTTATTAAAGAGAAATAATATCGACGTTGCCTTGGTTGATCATTGGAAAGATTTTTTAAATAGTCACCATGAAATAGCATTAACGATTGCACCTATTTTCGAAGCATTATTTTTACCAGAAGAAAAATTAATTTTAATCACCGAAACACAATTATTCGGACACCAAACGATTCCCGCCAGACGCTTAAAAAAACGGGTTCAAGATCCCGATAGCATTATTCGAAGCCTTGCAGAATTGCAAACGGGTTCACCCGTTGTGCATATTGATCATGGCATTGGAAAATATATTGGATTAGAAAAAATTATTACCGATGATATTGAATCCGAATATGTAACATTAGAATATGCGGATCACGATCGTGTCTATGTGCCAATCAATTCATTACATGTGATTAGTCGATACACAGCTGCCAACAGCGATTCTGTCGCACTTAATAAATTAGGCACAAATACCTGGGAAAAAGCAAAACGAAAAGCGGCGGAGCAGATTCGTGATGTGGCTGCCGAATTATTAAAAATTTATGCAGAACGCGAAGCCAGTGTTGGATTTGCATTTCCACAACCGAATGATGATTATTTAGCGTTTCGTCGTGCATTTCCGTTTGAAGAAACGATCGATCAACGCACAGCGATTGATGCCGTTATTACTGACATGACAAAACCCCAATGCATGGATCGGTTGGTGTGCGGCGATGTGGGATTTGGAAAAACGGAAGTAGCGATGCAAGCCGCCTTTCTGGCAGCCATGAATGGAAAACAAGTTGTTATTTTGGTTCCGACGACGTTGCTCGCGAATCAACACGTACAAAATTTTCAAGATCGTTTTTCAGAATGGCCTATAAAAATAGGCATTTTAACACGATTGCAATCTATTAAAACGCAAAATGAAACGATTGAAAAAATCCAACATGGGAAAATTGATATTATCATTGGCACACATAAATTATTAAATCAAAAAATAAAATATAAAGATTTGGGGTTGCTGGTGATTGATGAAGAACACCGTTTTGGTGTGCAACAAAAAGAAAAAATTAAATCGTTGCGTGCGCATATTGATATTTTAACGTTAACCGCAACGCCGATTCCGCGCACACTCAACTTATCAATGACCGGCATGCGTGATTTATCCATTATTGCAACGCCACCCGCTAAACGATTGTCAATTAAAACATTTGTATACGATTTTGATGAAATCATTATTCGTGAAGCGATTTTGCGCGAAACCATGCGTGGCGGACAAGTGTATTTTTTACATAACGAAGTAGAAACAATGCCTAGCATGATGGATAAATTACGCAAAATTATTCCGGAAGTATCGATCACCTTTGCACACGGACAAATGCCGGAAAAAAGTTTAGAAAAAACAATGACAGATTTTTATCATCAACGTTTTCAAGTATTGGTTGCTTCAACCATTATCGAATCCGGCATCGATATTCCATCCGCCAATACCATTATTATTAATAACGCCAATCAATTTGGTTTGGCGCAATTACACCAAATTCGTGGACGCGTCGGACGATCGCATCACCAAGCTTACGCTTATTTATTGGTACGAAACAAAAAAGCATTAACGAAAGACGCTGAAAAAAGACTCGATGCCATTTCTGAATTGGAAGATTTGGGTGTTGGTTTTCAATTGGCAACCCATGATTTAGAAATTCGGGGTGCCGGTGAATTGCTGGGTGAAGCGCAAAGTGGCAATATGGAATCGATTGGATTTAGTTTGTATATGGAATTACTCGATGAAACGATAAAAGCCTTGAAATCAGGTAAAAAACCACCGGAAACTTTTTCACATCACACACCGATAGAAGTTAATTTGCATATCAGCGCATTATTTCCAGAAAATTATATTCACGATGTGCATAGGCGTTTAACATTATATAAACGATTATCCGAATGCAATAATCTTGAAGACATTCAAAACATAAAATCAGAAATGATTGATCGCTTCGGATTGTTACCTGAACCTGCTCTTCATTTATTTGATCTAACCCATTTAAAAATTCGCGCAAAAGTATTAGGCGCACAAAAAATAGAGGTGAATAAACTCTTTGGTTATATTCATTTTAATGAAAAACCCAATATCGATCCGAAAATAATTATTGAATTAATTCAAAAAGAACACAAAAACTATCAATTGGCCGGCAAAAATACGTTGCGATTTAAAACCGTTTCAGATAAAGCGGCGGATCGGATTCGAATGGTGGATGTGTTGTTGCAACGGTTTGAATAGCGGCACTCTATAATGCGAATTAAGAGCTGAATTTTTTGCATCCGCTCGGAATGTTGTGGTTAGGATGGTTTTCGGGGAGACGCCGTGAATACATCCGTGTAGGCTTGCTTGGTGTGGCATCCATGCCACACACACTCCCCTCAAACCATCCGTAACCCCAACATTCACTCGCTCCTGATAGTTCAGCTCTTAATTCGCATTATACTTCAGTGTCAGACAACGATTTATGTTTCATCTCAGGCAGCAGCATCGTGACAAAAATACCGAGAAAAGCAACGCCAGACATCATACCCATCGTTTGAAAAACCGTATAATCACGCAGCAAAAAGGGAAAAAGAAAGGCACCGACAAATGCGCCTAATTTTCCAATGGCTGCTGAAATACCATGCGCACGCGCGCGAATACTGGTTGGATAAATTTCAGAAGGAATTAAAAATGTGGTGGTGTTGGGTCCGAAGTTTACGAAGAAAAAACTCACACCAAATAATCCAATAAATAACGGCACAATATGCGACACATCCGGAATCCACGCCATTAATCCATACATCAATGACATCATTAAAAACCCCATATATTGCAGCGGTTTTCGCCCAATTTTATCGACATATTTTGCAGCGAGCGCATAACCCGGTACAGCGAATATCAAAAATAAGAAGCCAGTAATTAAGGTGTGCACTAAGAGTGATGCGTTGGGATGAATGGCATTAATAATCATTAGAGATGAAACGGCATTACCATAAAAAGCGACATCCAGTAAAAACCAAGCGCCCGCGGTTCCCAATAAACAGATTAGCCATTTTTTTGAGAATAACGATTGACGATTGCGCTGCGCATCATACGCACTCACGCCTTCTTTTGGCACCGCCAAATCACGCACAACCCGACTCACTTCAACGGGAATCGCTTCTATGGGTTCTTTGCTTCGTAAATAATGCGCTGATTCTTGAATATTGCGACGTAAATAAAAAACGGATGCCGAAGGAATTGCGCCCAATCCCAGTAAAATGCGCCAAATGATGTCATGCGGAATATGCAGCGCCATTAATAATGACGCAAAAAATGGGCCCACAATTAATCCCACTGCTTGCATGGCAAATACCAATAACACTAAAAAACCGCGGTTTTTGCGCGTAGAATTTTCGCTAATGACAACAGCACTGGATGGATAATCACCACCGATGCCGAACCCGACAATTAAACGAGAGATAAATAACCAAATAAAAGTCATCGACGAGGCTGATAATATGGCACCACAAAATAAGACTAACACTTCATAACCATATAATTTTTTTCGACCGTAGCGGTCGGAAAAGAAACCGAAAAATACAGCACCAAATGCAGCTGCTGCTAATGCAGCGCCGTTTAATAATGCGGTTTGTAATGTCGATAAATGCCAAATGGGGCCTAGGATACTGGTAACAATGCTAATGATAAAAAGATCATACGCGTCTGTGAAAAAGCCAATGCCTGCTGTAAATACCATTTTCGCATGGAATTTATTCAGTGCTACTTCTTCAACAGGAATGACCGCGGAATTGTTCATCGCTATCCCTTTTCAATTTTTCGACTTGCGGATGATAACAGAAAATCACCCCAGATTTACGACAATCAACAAAATAAAATGTACAGGTTGCGGTGTCAATACAAGATTTGGTACGATGTCGCCACACACGGAGGGTTGTTACGACAAATGCAGTGCAGGGATGCACGTATTGTAACTATTTCTATGGGCCGTTAGCTCAGTCGGGTTTTTTGCGAGCGAGCGCAGCAAAAAACGGGTAATAGGATGTTACCCTGGGTGCGGTGGCGACAAGGACAAATTCAGTGCAGGGATGCACGTATTGTAACTATTTCTATGGGCCGTTAGCTCAGTTGGGTTTTTTGCGAGCGAGCGCAGCAAAAAACGGGTAATAGGATGTTACCCTGGGTGCGGTGGCGACAAGGACAAATTCAGTGCAGGGATGCACGTATTGTAACTATTTCTATGGGCCGTTAGCTCAGTTGGGTTTTTTGCGAGCGAGCGCAGCAAAAAACGGGTAATAGGATGTTACCCTGGGTGCGGTGGCGACAAGGACAAATTCAGTGCAGGGATGCACGTATTGTAACTATTTCTATGGGCCGTTAGCTCAGTCGGTAGAGCAGCTGACTCTTAATCAGTAGGTCGACAGTTCGAGCCTGTCACGGCCCACCATGTAATCAAAGAGTTGCCATAACGCTCGCTTCTCGCTCTTTTTAATTGGCGTACTGTGTCATATTTGTGACATGAATTCGTCTTGCTGCCTCTCTTAAGTGTTTACTTGAAAGATGCGCATAACGCAATACCATATCCAAATTTGACCATCCACCCAGTTGTTGCAGTTCCTGCAGGCTTGTGCCGTTTTGCACGTGCCAACTCGCCCACGTGTGTCGCGCAGATCATGCCAACGAAAATCGCGAATATCCGCCCTTTTCAATGCCTTCTGCCAAGCGCGTGTATTACATGCTTTCACCGGTTTATCTTTAAACGTAAAAACATAAACAGGATGTTTCCCACTTTGCTTTTTGAGAATACGCATTGCATCCTCATTAAGCGGAATGGGAATCGCTTTTTTGGATTTTGATTGCTCAGGATGGATGAACGCGTGCGCTCTTTCCATATCAACATCCTTCCAGTATCAGAGCCACGCATTAGTACCCATGCACACAGAAAATGACTGACGCGGTCGAGTGCCATAAGTATTAATTATATCACTTATAAGTAAAATAAATTTTACAAAACTCCTTTTGTTCTTTACACTGCACAAATAAAATTCATTTGAGGTTTTTATGCGTCCAGAACAAATATTTCATACATCTGTTGGTCAAGAGTTAGGTTTGACTGATTCGTTGTTAGATTGTTTTAACGATGCGGAATTTGAACAAATTTCGGATCAGTTAATATAAATGGAGCGAAATACCGATTTTAAGTATTAAAAAAATAAATTTTATATACGGATATTATTGAGGAATACTTTATTATGTAATTTAAACAACAAGGAGTTTTTATATGTACGAACCTCTAACTATTGGATATAGCGGTAATATACTAGCATCGGCAATAGAAAAAAAATATTCTTTGACTGGTCGGTGCTGTCATACTCTTTTGTGTTTATCCTGTTCTCTTAACACACTGTTACAATTACCCTGCTCGCTTTCCTATATGCCTGTTGCCTTCATTATGAGTTTAATACACCTTTGCACGAGCGAAGAAGGAGATAGATCATCCTCTCGAGCTGAAACTTTTAGAAAAGGAATAGAAACATATTGTTTTCCAATTGAATCTGCGAACTGGAGTGCTAAAAATAATGGAGCCACATATGCATTTTTTGGGATTTGCTGTTCGCCGATCAAGATTACAGGTGTTGCGTTGAGAGAGATGGTTGGTCCAACGCTGATGAGATAAGAAGAAATTAGCAAAAACAAGTGCTGACAAATTTTCTTTTGTTGCCTTCGCACTTGCTGACGCAAGCGCTTCTAACCTATGTCATCAGTAATTGTTATATGTCTTATAAGAAAAATAAATTTTACATACAGCCACTATTGGTAAATACTTTGCATGCAATTTCAATGAAACGCACAAAGAGAAAATTTTAAAAAATGCGCGGAGATGATACAAATAAAACACCGTTCAAATTAGATAACATAACACTGCCAATGGCAAGCGGTGATCAACACATTGTTATTCAAGAAGATCAGCGAGGTGCATTATCCATTCTGGCTGATTTGGTCATGTATGATGGAAAAAAATCACTCACCTATGATACAGGAAAATTTCGGCACACAAAGATGTGTTATGACGTATGGCTTCGCAGCTTCAGTTTTTTATTTAAAATCGATAATGACGAGCATTACACCGCATTGGAATATTTAGGCAATGTGGCTGCTTGTTTAATGATGCGAAAATTTTATTCTAGTAAAGTTTATAGTAGAGTTTATGATGTTTCTCGTTTTGTTTTAACGCCATTATATTTTGGTCATCTCGATATTGTTGAAAACATGATTGCCATTAATCCCGGATATTTATTACAAAAAGAAATACCCAGAAATATTTTTTTCAAGCCAATTCGAAACGATAGCAATCCGGTAACACCCTTTCAGGCAGTCATTATAAAAGGTGATATTGAGTTTCTGTTAAAAATCAGAAAATATTTATCTGGTATCGATGAAGAAAATCAATTTAGAGAAATTTTGGTGCGCGCGTTGGAAAATCGTTTAAGGGAATTGGATGACAAAAAAAATAATATCGCGGTAACCACTGATTTCAATATGCTATATCGTGAGAAAGAAAATTCCAGTGAACCTAAGGAGGTTTCTAAAGAATGGCGAGAAATTCGAAAGGAACGCGCAAGTATTGCAAACGCATTGAGTAACAATAACATATCAGAACTCTTTCACGTACATGATAATAGCCTGAAAACAAAAGCAGGAAATAACACCTTAATAAAAAAATTATTTAAAGCAATTGGTGCAGCAAAAAAAGATGAAGTAGACAATACAATCGATTTATTAATGATAGATTCATCACCATTAGCAATGAATTCATCGCGAAACACAAAACTTAATCTCTCTGAAAAAATTCGTATTTTTTATAATAAATACACACGTCTTATGATGAGTGAGCTGATGTTTAATCCTTATTATTATCTACATTATTATTTACCTGAGAAGGATGATGACTATTTATCATTAGCGCAATTATTACTGGAAGAACAATCATATTTGAAAACCATTGTTGTTTCTTTTATCGAAGGGTTTATGCCAGCAAGCTACAGAAACACTTTTGATACAAATCAATTTTTAGATATAAATCAATCTGAGGTAATGCAACATAAAAAAGCCTGGGAAATTTATGCCGAAATTTCTGGTAATACATTTAATCTATCAATTCTTGAGAGATTGTTACCGTATAATTGGGATCACCCCATAGTGTTGGAAACAGTGAAACAAGGCTTGTTTAAAATAATTGTAAAACCAAAAGATGTTAAAAATTTACTTGTATCATTTGCTAAAGATAAACATGAGCAGGTGCTTTTTTTTAGAATGCTCGAGCATCATATATATACAATCATATGTAACCGAGAAGATTTCAAAGAGTTATTTGCTGATGTTCCTGTTTATTCATTGTTAAATTTATTATTGTTAGTTGGAAATCACTTGGGACGAATAATAAAAACGCCGGGGGATTTTGCCTGTGTTATTTCATATATTGATTCATCTTGTGATCAGTATTTCTGCAATATCATGAAACCCCATCTTCATTGCATAATCACCACAGCCCAAGATTTTATTGATATATTTTCAAGCCACGATAGAAAAATTACTTCGATTCTTTTTGAACAAGCAAAATATTTATTAAGCACCATTATTAAAACACCTGAAGATTTCAGCGCTGTATTTGCATGCCTTGATTTAGATTTTTGTTGTGATGCTTTTGATGTATTGAATATCAATAGAAATTTTTTACGCAACATTATTCTCACAACCTATGATATCGGCAATTTATTTTCTAAAATTGGAGACAAAAAATGTGATCTTGTTTGTATGGAACTCAGAAATCAATTCATTGAAATTTTAAAAACTGCCGATGATTGTTGTGATGCCTTTTTTTTGATGGACGAAGCCAAACGTGAAATTTTTTATGATGTGTTAAAAAATCACATTTTTACAATCATTAAATCAAAAAATGATCTTGATGGAATCCTTAACTGGATTTCACAAGAAGAGGGTTCTGCGTTAATTAAAAAACTTGAATCGATGGCTGTCAAAAAATTTTTTGACGGTAACGACATACAAAACAAACACTGGAGATATAAAAAAATTCATGAAATTACGCTGAGGAATATTATTGATTATATAATTCCCATCAGACCCTTTGGATTTTTTAGAAGCTCAGAAACAGACATTAAAAAACAGCTAGAAATGTTTGGCGTTACTATTGCCGATCTTATAAAATTAGATCCAGAAAAACAATGCCGTTATGTTTTAGAAAAAATAAATTGGCCGGAAAACCAGCCTGTAAAAACAACGGCAATAACACCCCGAGTTCGATAATTTTATGCGTATTTTTGATTTTTCTTATAACTTTTCAAGCATTGCTGAGTTTTTAAAATATTATAATGAGCGTGAGGAAAATTCTGCGAGACCTTCATTGCTAACCGCTTCTGCAAAACCTAAAGAAATAATATATGTGAGCATCAGAAGAGATGATATTACAGATGACATGGCTATTGAATTTGCCGAAGCGATTGAAACGGCTACCTATGAAATTAGTCCTATATTATGGGGTGATAATGGAATGACTCGTATTGGCGCGATTCCCTTAGCCATCGCAAGAATTAAAAAAAACCCGCCTGGTTTTCCATTATCACTACACCTTGAAAAGAAAAAGCTTGAAGATGCAGATGCAACAGAACTTGCAAAAGCCATTGAAAGTTCAAAAGAACACATTAAACCTGACACTATTGTGTTATATCTTTTTAATAATATGATTGGTGATAGTGGTGCAGCTGCTTTAGCTAAAGTATTGCCATTGATTGTATTGTCACTTCCAAAAAATAAAATGACGCACAAAGGTGCTAAAAAATTAGCAGAAGCAATCATTGTATCACCAACACAATGCTCTTTGAATATCTGGGGGAATACGATAGGCGATGATGGCGTATGTGAATTAGCAAAAGCGATGATCGATAAAGCATCGCGATCCATTGAATTACATTTTAGTTTTTGTGGTGTCAGTATTAACAGCATGGGTAAATTAGCGGATATTTTAGCGAACTCAACTTTTCCCGTCGTGATTATTTTTGCAGAAGAAAAAATTCAACCGTTAGATTTTTTACAACCATTTTCTGTAAAAATGAAATTGGGAAAATATCCCGCAAGAACAAAAATCGTTATTACATCAGTTGTTACAGAAAAACGAAATGAAAATGATGAAATAGAAAATCATTTTGACGAAAAAAAATATCCGGTGATATTAAAACCAGAAGAATGCCCTACTGAAAGATTATTAACTATTGAAATGTTATTAACTACCGAAGTAATATCAAGTGCCACTGAAAAAATAACAACGGAAAAATATGAATTAATTTGCGTAGTAAATAAGCGATGTGTCCCCGCATCTTCAAAAAATGAAAGCATCAGCACATTGGCTGAAGTGCTTCATCCAACAAAACAAGTCACAGAATCTGCAGGCAACAAACAATCTCCATCATTCTTCGAACAAAAAAATGCTGCTTTGCAACCACAACCTGACTCTCAACCGCAACCTCACCATTAAGCGTATTTATACACATGCCATAAGTATTAATTATATCACTTATCAGTAAAATAAATTTTACAAAACTCCTTTTGTTCTTTACACTGCGCAAATAAAATTCATTGGGAGTTTTTTATGCGTACAGAACAGGCATTTCGAACATCTGCTTCTCAACAGTTAGGTTTAACTGATTCGTTGTTAGATTGTTTTAACGATGCGGAATTCGAACAAATTTCGGATCAATTAATATAAATGGAGCGAAATACCGATATTGACGCTAAATAATGACTGGTGACATAGCTTAGAAGCGCTCACGTTAGTGAGTGCGAAAGTGAAAGAAAGATCTGAATGCTTTCTTTCGCTTCTGCTAACGCAGAAGCTTCTAAGCTTTTATATAGCGCAAACCAGGATTTTCTATCACGACGATGCTGAATTTATTGGTTTTTAATTAACCTTGGGAGATTGCAATGCGTATTGAAAATATAGGTGAAACTATAGGTGAAAATGAATATTTTGAGTATAGAGGTGATGTCACTGTTGCAGGAAACATTGGCAACAACGCAACAGTAATTGTAGTGCATGGCTCATTAAGTGTGGGTGGTCACATCGGTGAAGGTGCCCATATCACTTTGCAATCAGTTGGCGCAATTCGCGTGCAAGGCAATGTTGGAAATAACGCAAGAATTAAGTCTCAAAGCGCCAGCATTATCGTAGGTGGAGATATTGGTAGCAATGTAAATATTGATACACAAAGTGGTGACATTCGCGCCGCAAACGTTGGTGTAAATTCAACCCTTAAAACAATGAGTGGCAATATTGTTGTTGCGAACGTTGGTGCATCTTGCTCTCTAGAAACGACGAGTGGTTATGTAAACGCGAGTGATGTCGCTGAAAGATCCACGCTCAAAACTATGGGCGGTAATGTTAAAATACGTAGCGCTCATGCAACAGCAACTCTTGAGACAATGAGCGGTAAAATTTATGAAAATGGTGTGCAACGTGAAAGAGATCGTCGATCCGCTGGTTCAGTATTGATGTCAATTACTCCGCCGCGTAATGGAGTAAGGTTTGGTTCGGTATCAGTTATTTCGTCTGGTAACGTAACGTTTTTTCAGGGGAGCAACGAAAGAAGAGTGATTGTTAATGGTCGCGATGTCACAGACCTTGTTAATGCTGCTTCTAGTGCACAACAACCGTTTATTACGGAAGGAAAACAATCGATTATGTTTAACAGTGAGTGCGAAAGTGGAAGAAAGATCTGAATGCTTTCTTTCGCACTTGCTAACGCAAGCGCTTCTAAACTTTTATATAGCGCAAACCAGGATTTTCTGTCACGACGATGCCCAAGTTATTTAAATTTAATTGGAGCACTTGAAATGAGAAGCAACCATTACTTAATAGATTTCAGTAAAATCAAATATACGCTTGATGTAGATAAACGCATAATAGCGGATATGAAAAGTTTGCTTGAACAGAAAATGGAACGACCAACGGTAGAGTTTTTGGGCTCTGGTGAAACCTCGGCTGTAATAGATATGGCTTTATACAGGTTAGGCTCTCTGTAAGATTTCAATTTATTTATTAGCAATGATGTAAGAAAAGCAACATTTAAAAAATGCGTTTTTAACATAAATAGCTTTATGATGATGATGCAATCTATGCTTGCCTACAATCAATTGACCCCCGAACCCAAATTGACATTTGAGTTTATAGATTGTTTTTGTATCAACATCGACAATGATGCGGAAAAAGTAGCTATAAAAAACTTATTGTTGCAACCAGAATACGCTTCTTTTGTTACACTATATGCATCAGAGCCATTCTATCCTATGACAACAAAATTATTAGCACCTTGCCCAGAAAATTCTTCCAAACCAATTGCTGCAACTTCGTCCGGTAATGTCGTTGATTCTACATTAAACACTCGGGAAAACTTATTTGACGAGGCACCAGTTTCAACGAAGCAGTCACAGACAAACTCACCAACATTTTTTGTGCATCCAGCCCAGGAAACGCCACAAAACAATAAAAAAGGTTATGAATTACATCCGGCGTCAACTGATCGTGATAGTGGTTTTAATGCATTTGGCATAACTAGAATTGATGCGGCAGAATTACTACAAGACAATATTTTCAGTAATGCTGATGCGATAGGATTACTCAAACCTCTCATTGAAGAATCACTGAAATTAAGCGATGGTCCATTTTTTCAATATCTTCATAAAGAAGAAATAACCACGCTGTCATTCGAACAAATTCAACAACAATTAAAATTAGGTAATATTACCTGTGATCTTGCATTTATTTCTGCTTTCATTGAATTTGATATCAATGTATTAAAAAATTGGGCACATCCTACTGTATTGCAAGCAATGGCTGAAATTCAAGGAATAAATATTTATATGTGGACCTTAAATCCTGATCAAAGCTTAGCGCCTTATCACAAAGAGGGACATGATTATGCTTGTCATAAATCTAAATCCAATTGTGATAATTCATCACGTGTAGATTTGCTTTTTGTAATAAATGAATATCTCTATCATCGAATTGAGCTGGTTGGTTTTGGTAGTGACGGTCCTGCGGAAGGCGAAACAATTAAAAAGCTAGAATATTCCGAGACCTTTGCGAATTATTTTGGCATGAATAATTCATAAGTTTGTATGTTTTTGCAATAATGTTTTTGAGATTAAACAACAAGGAGTTTTTTATATGCGCGAACCTCTAACTATTGGATATAGCGGTAATATACTAGCATTGGCTATAGAAAAAAAATATTCTTTGACTGGTCGATGCTGTCATGCTCTTTTGTGTTTATCCTGTTCTCTTAACACACTGTTACAATTACCCTGCTCTCTTTCTTATATGCCTGTTGCTTTTATTATGATTTTAATACACCTTTGCACGAGCGAAGAAAGATCACCCTCTCGAGCTGAAACTTTTAGAAAAGGAATAGAAAAATATTGTTTTCCAATTGAATCTGCGAACTGGAGTGCTGAAAATAATGGAGCCACATATGCATTTTTTGGGATTTGCTGTTCGCCGATCAAGAATACAGGTGTTGCGTTGAGAGAGATGGTTGGTCCAACGCTGATGAGATAAGAAGAAATTAGCAAAACAAGTACTGACAAATTTTCTTTTGTTGCCTTCGCTCTTGCTGACGCAAGCGCTTCTAAGCTTTTATAGTGCGCAAACAGGATTTTGTATCGCAACATTTCAGACTATTTAAATTTAATGCGACAATTCCGGCATATGCGCTGCTGTTTCTTGTGCTACTGCTGATGGCGCGATAGTACGTTGCATTAATTTTTTAAGATCATCGCAAAATATATCGACATTTTTTGCATCGCTAAAAGTTTCAGGTTCAAACGCAGCTTGCAATACCTCGCGTGCACGGATGGATTCGGGAGATTTAAAATAACCCATTAATTGCTGAGCTGATGCGGTTTCTATTGAAACTGATTCTGTTGATCTTTCTTGCTGAAAAAATTCCGATGTTGTTGTATTTTTTACAACGCATATCATGCCAATTAATTTTTTAAATTTTTCAATGGTGCTGAGAAACGTTTCTCCAGAGATAACGCTACAATAAAACAGCCCATTTAAATGATTCGTTATTTCATGAGTTTCTGGAGATAATATCGGTAATCGTGGTGAAAAAAATTGTAGCGAATAAGCAGCCAATTGTAATAATGGTTGATCAGATGTTTTTTCTATTCGTGCGGCAAGGCTTGGAATAAAGGTCATTAAACAAATGATATTTGCTTCCATTGTTTTATCTGAGATGTTTATTCTTTCCAAAAGTGTTGATAACGATATTCTTCCTGCAAGCGCAGGAATAGACTTTATTAAATAGGCTAATTTCCGTTGAATTTCTCTATCTTCAATATTTATTGTTTTTAGCATTGATAATAATCGACTCATAGGATGCATATTGGCTAGTCGTTTACCTAATGCTTCAATAACACAATCATCCTGTCTTGGATTAGGTGAACCCGACAATACGTTAGATAAGAGTTCAAGCGCCTGATCTTCTGATGCATAGGGAATCAATTTTACAATGACAGGATCATCAATTTTCGCTACGTGAATATACTCATGCATCAAGTCAGAAAATTTGGGTAATAACCAAGGCAATAGTTTTTTAATTTTTGGTTGAGATAATCGTGCTGTAATTCGTTTTATAAGTTGTGTAACGAAATCCAAAACCCCGCTATAAGCTTTTTTCTCCACTGCGCTGTTGAACTTTTCCTCTCTTTCTATCTTATTCTTCAATTCTTTTTCAAAATAAGCAAAAAAAGACGATAAAACGGTTTCAATTTTTTGATTGGGTAGATGTGATGTTAATGCAACCGCAATTTGAAATGTACACTGATAGACAATCCGAAAGGGTGAGCCATACCAATCTCCTTCTGTTTCTACTTTAGCGGGTAATATTGTTAACAAAGAAGATAATTTTTCTATTTGCGGTTCAGATAAATATGAAGACAATGGTACAATTGTTGCGGCCGTGAAGTAACGCACATCATCATTAATGTTATAATCAGTTAGTATTTCAAATAATACACTTAAGGCTTGATTTGCCTGTATTTCAGATAATCGGGGTGCCAATGCTTTGAGGGCAACCAGTGATTCGAAACATCTAGAGATTTCATGAATACTTTGATTAGAAGGTCCAGACATGAAACGGGCCTGTTGAATTGAATTCAATTTTGCGATCAATTCATCAAATAATGTTTTCAATTGCACATCAGATAAACACTTCGCTAATACTTTTGCAGGATTGCTGATCATGCTTTCGTCAAATGAATGAGTATCTTCGGGGAAAGATAATTTTGCTTGGACTGATTCTATGAGCTCTATAAGTGAATCATTTTGCTTGAAAATATGCAGATTGTTTAAAAATATTTTGCTATGTAGCTCCACTAGCTCTTCTAGGTTAGATTTTTCTTCAATATCAGTAATGAGCATAGCCATATTTTTTAACGATTCTGATTGGGCAACTAAGGAGTTAACATCATTCGTCGAATAGTTTTTTTCTGATAGCATGCGTTTTGCAGTTTCTGTAATTTCAGTTCGTTTTTCGTCTATCTCAGCAAACTTTTTTTCAATAATGGATTCAGGCAGGCGAGGAATTATTGCTTGCAGAACGGAGACTACAAATGCTTGAGAGTTGATCCATGTATGGCATTTTGAAAAAAACAATGGTACGAGCTGTTCTTCTAATTGTGTTTGAGATAAACGAGAAACCAGTTTTGCCAGTATTAATCCTTCATTATAACAATCATCTTCATCATTTAATTCGTTAAATTTTTGAAGCATGCAGGGTAATAATTTTTCAATTTGATCATCAGATAAATGAGGAATCAGCGCATCAATCACTAGAAATGTTTTGTGTAAAAAGTCAGCTGTTTTTTTCCATATACTTTGTTTCCATATACTTTCAGCTTCTTCGAAGGTTATTATTTTTCGTTCACTGATTGGCAAAGGATCTGGTTTCCATTTACATTTCTCAATCATCGGGAGAAGATCCAGAAATATTTTTTCTTTTTGTGCATCCGATAAATAGTAAGCGAGTGCCGATAAAAAATAACAATTTTCAAAGGTAAAATCTTCTGAATCAAATATTTTTATTGTCAATATGGATAAATAATTTTGCAAAATGGTTTGATCATGGCTTTCTGAGCATGCTCGATCTACTAATATTTTTATTCGAATCGCCAAACCTAGATTTGGTTGCTGCAATGAATTTAATGAAACATAGGATAGATTTTTTTGTTTTAAAATAAATTTTTCACGTTCTCGTCTGCGATCTAAACTCAGATAACGTTCTATGACCGTTTTTCTTAAGCGTAAATTATTTGGCCGCATTAAATCATCTGCTATTTTTACAAATTCATTATCTGACAAACAATCTAATGAAATAGCGTCTTCTGTGCGCATAGAAACTCCTAAGTAATAATTTTTTATAAGTATTCATTTAAAAAATGATTTTGTAAAATTTATTTTACTTATAAGCCATATAACAATTACTGATGACATAGGTTGGAAGTGCTTCAACATTTCTCCGCTTCCACGTTTTTTACAATGCGCGTGATCTCATTTCTCAGCCACGTATGCGCAGGATCTGTGTCGTATTGTTTATGCCAGGCAATATAAAACTCAGTGGTAAATGTTTTGTCTGGAAAAGGACGAATCAAGCAGTGTCGTCCTTTGTTGGCAACCCAGGTTTTGCTTTGTACGGCTGTTGCGATTAAATCATCGGATTGTTCGATCAATCTAAAGATAACGTCGATATAGGGCACATACAATACGGTGTCTCTGATCGGAAGTCCTTTTGCCAATAACAGATGATTGACTGCGGAAGGAAAATCAGGATTTTCGACTCGACACGCAATATGTTTGTAATGCTTAAAATCAGATAATGTTATTTTTTTCTTTTTTGCCAATGGATGATTTTGATTAAAAATACAAACGTTACTATCTATCAACAATAATTGCATTCGAATGGATTCCGGCAAAAGAAATGATCTGGCAATACCGATATCGTAGTAGCCTTTTTCAAAGGGTTCTGCGCTATACATTTGTGTGACAGGAATAATATTTATTTTTATATGAGGTGCTTTGTGACGTACGATCGGAATTAGTGTAGGTAAAATAAGCGATGCCCAATGATCCGGCATACCTATTTTAAATACGCGATCACAGGCGGCTAAATCAAACTGCGCTTTATCATCTATTAAATTTTTGAGATTCTCGATCACCACGCGCAATTTGGGTTGCAGTGTTTTTGCGTAACTCGTCAACAGCATGTGATTTTTTTTACGCATTAACAATTCATCCTGAAAAATAACACGCAATTGTTGTAAATTATTACTCATGGCAGCTTGCGTAATCGATACTTTTTTTGCGGCATTGGTAACGCTTTGTTCTGTTAACAATAGATCTAACGAGATTAATAAATTAAGGTTGATGTGATATAGATTCATGATGATGTCCCTTATTTTTAGAAACATCAGTATAACTAATATTACTTATAAGTAAAATCAATTTTACTAATTAATTGTGCTGCGGTATTCTGCCTTGTTTTCGCAGATGGCAGTCAATAAAAAATAAATGCTTATTGTTTTGTGATTGGTCTATTAGCTGATTGATTTGTGTTTGCGAGTATTGTTTTAAAAAACACAAATCACTTGATTCATAAAGACAGACGCGTTTTGCATCATCAATCAAGAAATGCGAATCTTTAAAACGCCCCGTTTCGCAAAATGGGCAAAAAAGTCATTTTGATTGAACGTTATGCCACTTGTTCCAACGCAATTACATTAGAACGTGATTTAAGCATTTTTCAATAACAATCGGGCTAACCTGGGTTAATGTGCAATTCTTCTGTGGCGCTTGAAGGATCGTCAGTAGGTAAAACCTCTCGACTCATAATATTATCCGTGATGGTTATGTTTGTAGTACCCAATTGAAAATATCCCTTTATTACCAAAGTTGAATAATATAATTAATTGTATTGTATCAATCACAAATCCGTAACAGTGCCTTCAAACACTTCAGCCGCCCTTTGAATGGATTCAGACAGTGTTGGATGCGGGTGAATGGTGAGTGCGATATCTTCCACATCACAACCCATTTCAATCGCCAATACAATTTCACTGATTAATTCACCGGCATTCACGCCAACGATGGCGCCGCCAATCACGCGATGACTATCATCGAAAATTAATTTGGTAAATCCTTCGGTGCGATCAACGGATAATGCGCGACCGGATGCGACCCACGGGAAAACTGCTTTTTCAAATACGATACCTTTTTCTTTTGCTTGAGTCTCGGTAACACCCGCCCAGGCAATTTCTGGATCCGTATAGGCAACCGATGGAATGCATTTCGCATCAAAATAATGTTTTTTACCAGCGATCACTTCCGCTGCAATATGCGCTTCACTCGATGCTTTATGCGCTAACATCGGATTTCCCACAATATCGCCAATCGCATAAATGCCTGCCACATTGGTTTTTAATTGATTGTCGACAGAAATAAATCCACGATCATCCACTTTAACACCGGCTTTTGCAGCATCAATTAATTTTCCATTGGGACGACGACCGACAGCCACTAAAACACGATCAAATCGTTTGGGATTTTCTTTCGGCGCATTGGCACCCTCAAACGTCACCCACAAACCGTCTTTTTTGGCTTCAACTTGGGTGACGCTCGTTTTTAACATAATACTTTGATAGCGTTTTTCTAGGCGTTTATGCAAAGGCGCTACGACATCGCGATCCGCACCGGGAATTAATTGATCCATCATTTCGACAACGGAAATTTTTACACCAAGTGCGTGATAAACCGTTGCCATTTCTAAACCAATAATACCGCCGCCTAAAATTAATAAGTTGCCATCGGTTTTTTCTAATTCTAATGCGCCGGTAGAATCAATGACGCGAGGATCATCAGGAATAAAGGGTAATTTAACGGGCAGTGAACCTGCAGCGATAATGCAATGATCAAAAGTCACTTCGATTGTTTTATCTTTGTTAGTGACAATTATTTTTTTGGAATCAACAAATTTGCCTTCACCAATGACGATTTCCACTTTACGTTTTTTGGCCATCATCGTCAAACCGCCGGTTAATTTTTTAATGATCCCGTTTTTATAATCACGAATTTTTGCGATATCTAATGTGGGTTTTGCAAATGCAACACCGTGCGCTGACATATCCGCCGCATCATCAATCACTTTCGCGACATGCAATAATGCTTTCGACGGAATACATCCGACATTCAAACACACGCCACCAATCGTGTCATAACGTTCAATCAAAATGACTTTTTTGCCCAAATCGGCAGCACGAAATGCAGCGGAGTAACCACCAGGACCACTACCTAATACAACGACTTCTGCGTGTAATTTATCTGACATAAAAACCCCTTAATTAACCTTTAAATGCGAATTGACTTTGCTGAACATTGCATCCGCTCGGAATGTTGTGGTTAGGATGGTTTTCAGTTCGAGCCGTGAATACATCCGTGTAGGCTTGCTTGGTGTGGCATCCATGCCACACACACTCCCCTCAAACCATCCGTAACCCCAACATTCACTCGCTCCTGATAGTTCGGCAAAGTCAATTCGCTTTTAAAATTTCTTGCATATATTGTTCAAAATCCGTTAAATGCGATTCAATCACAATCACAACGACATTGATATCCAATTTTTTATATTCATGAACAGCGATATTGCGAAAACCCACCATACCAATCATCGCATTTTTTGTTTTTTCCGAAATAATTTTTGCTTCATGTAGCGCTAAAAATAAATCTTTCGCTTCTTTTGGAAAAGACAAACCTTTTATTCTGACAATATGTGCTGCAATATCAATTGCTGTTTGCGCTGCGCGCTGTAAATTTAAAACAGCGGCATCTTGTCGAAGGTAATCAGTTAAGAATTCTTTTTTAGACTGTTTGTAATTAACGCGAACACTCTCTAAACAATTTTTAATTGAAGCCATTTTATTAAAAATAATTTCATCTTCCATTTTATTTCGCCACCTTGTTCGACTTTAAAAGCCATGTTGAAAAATGTTCTAAAATCTCTCTACGATCATCATTTAATTGCAAATATTTGGTATAAGCCAAATCCAAATATTCATCAAAATTACCGTCTTGAAAAATAACTTTTCCGGTGGATACAATCACAAATCGAAATACATCATCAATATTCTTCATATCAATTAAATCAACAGACTCCACATGCATCAGATGCGCTAATTCTTGCGATACCTCAAACCACAATTTAAAAGAATCTATTTCATCATCGGCAAGAAATGCAACATCAATATCACTTTTTTCGGTGGCGTGACCTGATGCATAACTGCCATATAAAATCAGTAATCGCAATTTCATCTTGCTTTGCAAAAATGAAATCATTTTTTGTATACTGTCTTTATCTAATGTCACAATAATAACGTCCTGATATCTGACAAACACTGCGTCAAATAAACTGCAAATCGTGCACCTTCGGCACCATCAATCACGCGATGATCATACGATAATGACAATGGCAGCATTAAGCGCGGCACAAAATTATCATCTTTGTAAATAGGCTTTAAGGATGATGTTGAAACTCCTAGAATGGCGACTTCGGGTGCATTAATAATCGGCGTAAATGCAGTGCCGCCAATACCGCCCAAACTGGAAATCGAAAAACAGCCACCTTGCATATCCGTCATCGCCAAGCCTTTTTCGCGGGCTTTGGTGCTCAGCGCTTCTAATTCTTTGGCTAAATCAAAAATACCTTTTTTGTCTACGTCGCGAATCACCGGTACGACTAAACCATTGGGCGTATCGACTGCAACACCGATATGAAAATATTTTTTCAATAGTAATTGCTCGCCTGAAGAATCTAATGAGGCATTAAAATTCGGGAATTTTTTCAATCCCGCAACAACGGCTTTCATAATAAAAACAAGTGGCGTTAATTTAAAGCCTTTTTTTGCGGCTTTATTTTTATTTTCCTGACGGAATTTTTCAAGCTCCGTAATATCGGCTTCAATAAATTGCGTGATATGCGGAATCGAAACCCAATTGCGATGTAAATTCGCCCCCGATATTTTTTTAATTTTCGATAAGGGTTGTGATTCGATTGCGCCGAATTTTGCGAAATCAATAATGGGTTGTGGCAATAAAGTTAATCCGCCTGTTTGTGAACCGCGCGATAAATAATTTTTAATATCGTCTTTGGTGACGCGGCCTTTTTCGCCGGTGCCTTTGATTTTGGATAAATCGATATCGAGTTCGTGGGCGATTCGGCGGATGGAAGGGCTGGCGTGGACGGCGGGGGTGTGAGTGTGAGCAGGAGTGTGAGTGTGAGTGTGAGCAGGAGTGTGAGTGTGAGTGTGAGCAGGAGTGTGAGTGTGAGTTGACACAGAGCTTGAAGTCGAAGCAACAGGAGCTGAACTTGACGCAGGTGTAATAGCTGTTTGCGCCGCGGATCTCACACTCACACTCACACTAATCGTGCAAATGACAGCGCCCTCAGTAATCTTATCCCCCACTTTAACCGCAACAGATTCCACAACACCCGCTTCCGGTGATGGAACATCCATGCTTGCTTTATCACCTTCAAGCGTAATTAACGGTGTTTCAACGGCAATCGTATCGCCGACTTTAATTAATACGGCGATCACGTCAACTGGATTGGCGGTACCAATATCAGGAATCTTGATTTGTTTGCTCACACTTACACTCCCACTTACACTGTCATCGGTTCCGCTCTGTCCGCATCAATTTGTAATTGATCGCGCGCGCGCAACAACGCTTTTTGATCTATTTTTCCAGATTCAAATAACGCATACAATGCTGTGTATGCAATCATTTTTGCATCCACTTCAAAAAAATCACGCAATGCTTCACGCGTATCGCTGCGACCAAAGCCATCGGTGCCTAATACATAATACGGCGCGTGAATGGCGGAGCGAATTTGATTGGCCGTTAATTTAATATAATCAGTTGCTGCGATTACGGGTACTGTATTATTTTCAAGGCATTGCTCGACGTAGCATAATTTGCGTTTTTTTTCGGGATTTAAGCGATTTTCACGCGTTACCGTATCCATCTCTTTTCGCAATTCATTAAAGCTGGTGACGCTCCAGATGTTACTGGAGATTTTAAATTCTTTTTCCAAAATATCAGCAGCCTTGATAACTTCATTTAATATTGCGCCGGAGCCGAGTAATTGCACGCTCGCTAACGCGCGCGTCTCCCTAGCACGCATCTCCATAGATAACGGGTACATCCCCTTCAAAATCCCCGCTTCAACACCCGCCGGCATTTTCGGATGATGATAATTTTCATTCATCACAGTAATGTAATAAAAAACATCTTCTTGATTGGCATACATACGACGCAATCCGTCTTGCACAATCACCGCTAATTCATAAGCAAAAGTAGGATCATACGAAACACAATTCGGCACCATGCTAAACATAACGAAATTATGACCGTCTTGATGTTGCAGACCTTCACCCGCCAATGTGGTACGACCTGCAGTGCCACCCATAATAAATCCGCGCGCACGCATATCACCTGACGCCCACACCAAATCACCAAAACGCTGAAAACCAAACATAGAATAATAAATATAAAACGGAACCATCGGAACGTGATTAGACGAATAGGAAGTGGCTGCTGCAATCCATGCCGCCATCGCTCCCGCTTCAGAAATTCCTTCTTGTAATAATTGACCTTTTTTATCTTCGCGATAATACATTAATTGATTTTTATCTTCGGGTTGATACTGTTGACCGCTCGGTGAATAAATACCGATTTGTCGAAACAATCCTTCCATACCAAATGTGCGTGATTCATCAGCCACGATCGGCACGACGCGATCTTTCATATTATTATCTTTTAATAACACCGATAAAATACGCACATAAACCATTGTGCTGGAAATTTCACGATCCCCTGAATCTTCTAATAAAGCTTGAAATGCCGATAATTCTGGTACTTTTAATTTTTCGCACTGAGGATTGCGTGAGGGTAAAAATCCGCCGAGTTTTTCGCGTTGCTGAAATAAAAAAGTCATCTCGGGCGAATCTTTTTTGGGTACGTGATAATTTAATTTTTCAATGTCTTGATCCGATAAATTCAATCCAAATCGTTCGCGGAAATGTTTTAATTCTTCGATCGGCATTTTTTTAGTTTGATGCGCGACGTTCATCGCTTCACCGCTTTTACCCATGCCAAAACCCTTCACCGTTTTCGCTAAAATCACTGTGGGTTTATTGTTGGTTGCCACTGCAGCGGCATAAGCGGCGTATATTTTTTGGGGATCGTGGCCGCCATCCAATAATTCTGTTTTTAATTGTTCATCGGAAAACTCAGAAACCAAGGCAAGTAATTCTGGATATTTTCCAAAAAAATGTTCACGCAAATAAGCGCCATCACCAGCGGACATCTTTTGATAGTCACCATCGATTAATTCGCCAATACGTTTTAATAATAATCCGCTTGTATCTTTTTCAAATAATTTATCCCAACCGCCACCCCAAATGACTTTGATGACATTCCATCCTGCGCCGCGAAATACACCTTCATATTCTTGAATGATTTGGCCATTGCCCCACACAGGACCGTCGAGTCGTTGCAAGTTGCAATTGATCACAAAAATTAAATTATCGAGTTGTTCACGCGCCGCGATATTTAAGGCACCTAATGATTCAGGCTCACCCAATTCACCATCACCACAAAAAGCCCACACATGACGATTTTCTGTTTTTGCCAATCCGCGATTTTCTAAATATTTTAAAAAACTCGCCTGATAAATTGCCATCAATGGACCAAGACCCATGGAAACGGTTGGAAATTGCCAAAAATGCGGCATTAACCAGGGATGCGGATACGATGCAACGCCGTCTTTTGAAAATTCTTGGCGAAAACCATCGAGTTGTTTGTCAGTCAAACGACCTTCTAAAAAGGCACGCGCATAAATACCGGGCGATGCGTGACCTTGAAAATACACAAGATCGCCCCCGTGATTTTCACTTTGCGCATGAAAAAAATAGTGTAGACCAATCTCAAATAAAGTGGCACAAGAACCAAAGCTAGCGATATGCCCGCCCAACTCTGAAGATACTTTGCCGGCGCGCATGACCATAGCAATGGCATTCCAACGCATACAATTTGTTAATTTTTCAAATAAAGGAATATCGGCCGATGGCATTCTGGCTTCTTGATTGACTGGAATTGTATTTGCGAGCGGCGTGTTGATGCTACTGGGTGCTGACACGCCACGTTGATTGGCATAATCCATCAGTGTTTTTAACAAAAATTGAGCGCGATCGCTTCCCTCAAATTCAAGCACAGAATCTAGGGCATCTTTCCATTCTTGCGTCTCTATGGAATCGCAATCCTGAATAGGCAATTGCATCGGATCGCTCATGAGGTTCCTCTAATTAGTGTGAGTGTGAGTTGTCAGTGTGAAATATAATAAACTCATATTGTATCATGACCATTCCTGAGTTTCAGGGGCGCAAAGATAACATAAAACGGCGTGGTATGCAGCTGAAAATGGGATTCGTGCCAAAAAGTGTCATGTTTGTACACTTTTTCGTACCGGAAAGTGTATCATGAGTCTCTGTACGCGACAAAAAATATGAAGGTGCGAGTTTCGACATGCTTATCAAATACTTTCTCTACGCATTTATCGCGTTATTTCCTATTGTTAATCCCATCGCCATGTCATCCGCATTTTTTACCATGACAAAGTACGCAACCGATGAGCAACGCAAAAAATTGGCCACACTGGTGACATTGTATGGAACTGTTTTGTTGTTAGGCACACTATTAATTGGGCCTTATTTGCTGAGTTTTTTTGGTTTGGAAGCGGCGGATATTCGCGTTGCCGGTGGTTTGATCGTCTTTTCAATCGCATGGAGAATGTTAAATCCACCGCGTGACGAACCGAAATCAAGCGCATCAAATGGAGATGACATTATGTCGCTCGCATTTTTCCCATTAACCATGCCACTCACAGCAGGTGCAGGTAGTATTGCGATTACGATTGCATTAGCAACTCAAGCGCATAAAGCCAGCAATATGATCGATCAATATATTGCAGTGGCTCTCGCCATTATCGCCATTTTTATTGTGGTTTTTTTCTGTTATCGCTATGCCGCTAATATTTTTAGAACATTGGGAAAAACCGGCAGCGTGGTGGTTACCTCGCTGTCGGCTTTCATATTATTGGCGATCGGCGTTTCTATTATTTGGAGCGGGATTCATCTACTAATAAGTGGGTAAGAAATTACCCCACCAGGTAACAGATCAAGCCTCACTGTCTGATTTGGTAAAACGTCGAGTTTCTATCTACGGAGTGATCTCTTACCCCACCCAACTTCCGATTGTCACCAAAGCCATCACTACCAACCAAATAATCAGTGCACGACGGACCAAACTGATCGCATCCGGATCGATCACCAAGGCAGGTTGTGCATAAGCGAGTATTTGATCTTGATTATCAGTCACGGGTTGAAATAAATCTTTCATCCATACTTTAAAAACAGCACTAAAATTGCCCGCCAAAGCAAAACTTAATCCCACTAAACGAATGGGTACCCAATCTAAAACGCCGTGCGTTAACACAAAATACTTTTGATCAGGGAGTTGTGTGCGTAAAGTTTCAACTACTATATAGAGCGCTAATCCGACAGGACCAAAAACAAAATACCAAAAAAGTAATGCGAATATTTTTTGATAGCTTTGCAGTAACAAATCAGATGCAGATAATGGATTGAGCAATGGTTTTAATGAGGTAATATTCACGTAATACCACAATAATAAAAGGCTTAATATCAAATAACCAATATGTCCCAGTGTGTGATACACAATAGTGAAAACCAAACTCACTGCAATCACAATCGGTAATACTAATATCGCCACCGTAAACAATCCATGCCCTTTTTCAAGCGACTTAAACTGTTTATTCATCCATTGCACATACTTATCCGCCCATTGATACTCAAACGCTAAACTGGTCATATTAAAAAACCATTGGACAGCCAGACAGGCTAAAATCACGATGAAAGACATAACCTCCTCCCTAAAAATATTATTGCGTCACCCGGCTCCACACTACCGTTTTTCCAAACAAGGGAATACCCACATAACCGCGCACTTTCAATGCTGCACCATGATGAACGATGCGCATAGATGCATGATACAACTTTCCATTGCGCGGATCCAAAATAGTACCATGAGAACAATATCCTGGCTTACAAAGCATGTGATGAATAATGGTTAATCCCACAATCGGTTTATTTTTTTGATCCCCTGTGCATACGGCGCAAACTTTTAATGACTGTTTTCCAGGAATCGAAAAAGTTTTTATGATCGTTCCTTTATAAAATTGTCCATTGGATTTAATCTGAATAATAGAAGAGGGGTTTTTTGTTTTTCCATCAAGTGTTTGCCAAAATCCTGCTACAGAATCTGTATCAGATAGTGTTGCCGCAAAGACAACGGGTGAAAAAGTCACAAAACACAAACCCATTACCACGAATTTCATTAACCATTTTAATCTAACAGTCATCACATCACTCCAAATTTAATAAAAAATAAGGAACTATTCAGCATTTTTCTAGTTAGACCTTCGAGGTTTATTCTAGTTTTGATCGGTGAATAGTTACAAAATAAGTTGTAAACACTATCACAAACTCAAAATTATTCAAAAAAAACATTAAAAAAACAAAAAAAATGAAAAAAAATGAAAAAAAAGACGAAAAACGACAAAAACATGATCAAAAAGTTTGATCTTGTTGATTTTCATTGTAAAATAAATATGTCGTTTTTTTAAACTAAATTTTAGGGAGAAATAGAATGCCAGCAAAAAAACGCAAAGTAGCTAAGAAAGTGAAAAAGGCTCCAAAGAAAAAAAAAGCTAAACGTAAGGTGAAGAAAGCGAAAACGACCCGCAAAAAAAGAGGTCGTCCAGCTAAGAAAAAATAATCTTTTTTAGCTGAAAAGCCGTTAGGTGGTTCTCATCTAACGGCTTTTTTTTATTGTGACAATCAGTGGTTCCCGCTCAGCAGGTTGATTAACTTAAATTTTTAGATTTGAGGGGAGATTGAAGGATAATTAGTTGAGAAAACCGGAGTGTACTTTTTCGTACATGAGGATTTTCGAAACAAATTATCATTCAATATCCCCCAAAGATAAAAATTCAATGTTCAGCGGGAATGACTTTATGACAATGCTTTTGCCTGATCCAACATTTCCCGTAAAGCGAGTTCCGACAACACACCAGACTCCGCATACACGATAGCGCGATTTTTAATAATCATGACAAAAGGGATTGAGAGCACAGAAAATTCTTCCGCTAATTCTTTTTCAGCTTCAATATTAACGCTTGCAAAAAAAACATCAGGGTATTCTTTTGACACGATTTGCATGACTTTTGAGAAAATTTTACAAGGCGCACAAATTGAAGCCCAGAAATCAATAACCAACGTATCATGGGATTCTACAGCTTGATCAAAATTATCAGCCGTTAATTCTGCAATACTCATATTGACACTCCTTGTAATATTCTCTGTTGAACTTCGCTTGGCGTTCCAATACCTGATACGCGATGATACTGAGGTGCTGCACGATCACCCGACGATGCCCACTCTTGATAATATTTTAATAATGGCCGTGTTTGCTCGTGATAAATGGTGAGACGTTTTCGCACCGTTTCTTCACGATCATCTTGGCGATGAATTAATGGTTCGTGCGTTACATCATCAATGCCTGCATTTTTCGGCGGATTAAAAATAGGATGGTATACACGCCCTGATGCTGAATGTATCAGTCGTCCACTCATGCGCAAAATAATTTCTTCGTCAGATACTTCGATATTAATCACATGATCCAAACGAATATGCTGATTACGCAATGCATCCGCTTGCGCAATCGTTCGAGGAAAACCATCAAACAAAAATCCATTTTTACAATCAGGATGGGTGATTCGAGCTTTGACCAAATCAATAATAATATCATCAGAAACCAAGTTGCCGGCATCTACCACTTGCTTGACTGATTTCCCCAGTGGCGTGTTATCTCTCATTGCGGCACGCAACATATCGCCCGTAGAAATTTGAATAATATTGAAATGAGCAATCAGCAAATGCGCTTGCGTTCCTTTTCCAGCGCCAGGTGGACCTAATAGCATTAATCGAGTATCCACAATTGCTCCTGATGTGCTGTGTGATGTGTGATGTGAGGTAACTTTATAAAGTTTTAGAGGGTAATGCAAATGAGTTATCGGTTATCCGTTATCTGGTATCTGTTATCGGTAAAATCTTAAATCGTGCCTCAGACACTGATAACTGATCACTGATAACTGATCACTGATAACAGATAACCGATCTACTTACACCCAACAATCTCACCCGTAACAACTCTCAAACGTCCCGTCCGCAACACAATAATTTGCGCCGATAACTTTTTCCCGCAAATATAAAAGCTACCCTGCTGACCTCGTGTAAATCCATCCGAACGCCAGCGTAGCGCATCAGAATCTCCCAATGTACTTCGCCATAATAATTGATACTGATTTGGCATTGCAGACAATACGCGTAACACATGTTGTGTTTTTTCATTCAAAATTAACTGGCCGTTTTGCCAATGAAATCCGCAATGATCATTGTTGCCTTTTGCGCACAATGTAACGGTTGTATGAGCAGTAATGGCCGTATCACGGGCATATTCCAATGCATCGGTGAATTGATTCACGAGTGCGGATAACTGATTTTTACTGATAAATGCACGGTAAGCCGTCGCTGCAGAAAATAACAAAACAATCATCAATGCGATCACGATTAAACATTCTAATAACGTTAATCCCGCTTCATTTCGGCCATATATATAATTGTTGGATCGTATTGTGAGAAACAGAAATCACCTCCATACGATAACCCACAATACACACACAAATTTTGGTTTTTGGTATCGTTTCTAAATAATCAATCACCAATCCGCTTAATGTACGCGGACCATTGACCGGCAAATGCCAGCTCGTTAAGCGGTTCAACACGCGAATACTAATACTGCCATCAACCAACACACTGCCATCTTTTTGCTTCACAATAAATCGCTCTATTTCCACAGCGCTCATTGCAAAATCACCCGCAATTTCTTCGAGCAAATCTCGCAGCGTCAATAAACCCTGAATATCACCGTATTCATCAACCACCAACCCAACATGCTGCCTTTGCTGCTGAAAATTAATGACTTGTTGATGGAGTAACGCGCCTTCTGGAATAAAATAAACTTCTTGCACCAATGACAGTAAATCCGTTTCTGCAAAATCCACTTTGCGCAACGAAACCAATGCATCACGCAGCGTTAACATACCTGCTATTTTATCGATATGTTCACGATAAACGGGCAAATAAGCATGCGTGCTTTGCATTAATTGTGTGACTATCGTATCCCACTCTTGCGTTAAATCAATACCGTATATTTCATTTTTCGGCACCATGACTTCTTCAACCGTCAATTGCTGTAAATCTAATACGCGCAATAACATGGCTTGATAATGCGACGCCGTTTTACCTGTTGCTTCATGAACGACTGAACGCAACTCATCAATCGACAACGGTTCTGCTTCAGTTTTACGAACACGAATACCAAACAATCGCAACACACCATTCGAAAAAAGATTGGCAAACCACACCAATGGATACAATATTTTTAACAAAAATGCCAAGGGAGTAGAAACCAATAAAGCGGTACGTTGCGAATATAATGCTGCCAATGTTTTCGGTGCTGTTTCTCCAAAAATTAAAATAATGAGTGTTAATGCAATGGTTCCAATCAAAGCACCTGCTTCTCCGTACCATCGAACCGCAATCATGGTCACAATGGCCGACGCTAAAATATTTGAAAAGGTATTTCCAATTAAAATAACCGCGAGCAAACGATCCGGTCTTTCCAATAATTTCAACACCCGTTTTGCCCGCGCATTGGATTTTCGGGACAAATGACGTAAGCGATAACGATTCACCGCCATCATGCCGGTTTCGGATAAGGAGAAAAATGCGGATAGCAAAATTAGGAAAATTAATATTGCAATAAACATATATTGCCCGTAGTGATTGTGTACTGTTTAAGGATAGCATTAGTGTGAGTGTGAGTGTGAGTGTGAGTAAATATTTTCTCACGCTCACACTCACACTAATTTCATGTATAATCCCAAACCAAACACACCACCCAACGAGCGCACCATGTTCACTCATCTCACCGACCGCTTTTCAAAAACCTTTGAGAAACTACGCGGAATACATCGTTTTACGGAAGAAAATATCAAAGACGCGATTGGTGATATTCGAAAAGCGCTGATCGAAGCGGATGTCGCATTACCGGTTATTAAAACATTTATCGACACCGTGACTGAAAAAGCGATTGGTCAAACGATTATTAAAAGTGTTCGCCCTGAAGAAGCTTTCGTTAAAGTCGTACAAGATGAATTAATCGCTGTTTTAGGCGGTGAAACCGATGAAATTAATTTGCGCGCGCAAAAACCGGTGATTATTTTAATGGCCGGCTTGCAAGGTTCTGGTAAAACAACCACCACCGCAAAACTCGCCCACTATTTAACGACTCTAGTGAAAAAAACAGTGATGATCACATCGGTTGACGTTTATCGTCCTGCTGCATTAGATCAATTAGAAACATTATCCAAACAAATTAATGTGGCGCATTTCCCATCAACACCGAAAGACAAACCACTCGATATCGTTAAACGCGCGATTGATCATGCTAAAAAACAATTTGTTGATGTCTTAATTATCGATACCGCCGGTCGTTTGCATATTGATGATGAAATGATGCATGAAATTCAAGAAATCAGTAAAGCAGCACAACCCACCGAAACATTATTAGTGGTTGATAGCATGGCGGGGCAAGATGCAGCGAACATCGCCAAAACGTTTAATGAAAAATTGGAATTAACCGGTGTTATTTTAACAAAAACAGATGGTGATGCACGCGGTGGCGCTGCATTATCCATGCGAATGATCACGGGAAAACCGATTAAATTTGTCGGCACCGGTGAAAAAATTGATGGGTTGTCTGCTTTTCATCCTGATCGCGTTGCTTCTCGCATTTTAGGCATGGGCGATATTGTAAGCCTTGTAGAATCCGTCAAACAAAAAGTTGACAAAAAAGAAGCGGATAAAATTGCGAAAAAATTGCAATCGGGAAAACGATTTGATTTCAATGATTTTCTCTCGCAATTAAATCAAATGAAAAAAATGGGTAGTATGCAATCACTGTTAGATAAAATTCCCGGCTTTGCCAAAATTCCCAAAGGCGCTGCAGAAATGATGGATGATAAAATCATGGTAAAAATGGAAGCGATTATTTTATCGATGACACAAAAAGAACGTCGTTTTCCCGCATTAATTAATGGTTCTCGCAAACAACGTATTGCAAAAGGTTCAGGCACGACCTTGCAAGATATCGGAAAATTATTAAAACAATTTATGCAAATGCAAAAAATGTTAAAACGGTTTGGTGGCAATAAAATGGAAAAACGTATGAAACAATTGCAGCAGTTTAAAGATCAATTGCCGCCGGAGTTGTTGAGTCAGTTGCCGGATGAGTTTAAGAGGTAGTGAGTGATGCCTTAATCGGTTGTAAAACTTGCTCTTCCCAACCGCACTAATTTTCCGTAGAATGGCGCACTTAGTTAAATGACACGAATTGAATATCAGAGGAATAAAAGAATGGTTGTTATCCGCTTAGCACGCGCAGGTGCAAAAAAATCCCCTTTTTATCATGTGGTTGTCGCTGATTCACGCAAAGCTCGCGGTGGCCGTTTTATCGAACAGCTGGGTTTTTATAACCCCATGGCTCGCGGCCCAGAAACCACATTACAGTTAAACCAAGAACGCATTGGTTATTGGACTGGTTGTGGCGCAATTCCTTCTGATCGCGTTGCATTGTTGCTGAAAACTGCAAAATCAGGTGTTGAGGTAAACAAACCTGCGCCTAAAAAAGCAGACTTGAAAACAGCGCAAATCGAAGCGTCTCTCAAATCAGCAAAAGTAAAGGCGAAAGCTGAAGCAGCGGCTGCAACTGAAGCTGCAAAAGAAACAGTCGAAGCAAAAACAGAAGAACCAAAGCCAAGTGAAGCTGCTGAATAAAATCATTGTCGGCCGGCTTGGCGATGCCTTCGGCATTGCAGGCTGGTCGCATTTACATTCTTTTACCGATCCGCACGACAATATTTTCAATTATAAAAATTGGCAAATTGAAAAAAAACCTAATCAATTTGAACCATTAAAACTTGAATCGTATAAACCGCACGGCAATGGTTATATTGTCAAAATACCGAATTGTAATGATCGCGATCAGGCATTATTACTCAAAGGCAAATCCATTGCGATTGAGCGCTCCGAATTACCCGCTCTCAAAAAAAACGAATATTATTGGTCAGATTTAATTGGTTTAAATGTAGTAAATACCGAAGGCAAATCGCTCGGCGCCATTGATTATTTATTTGAAACAGGCTCAAATGATGTCATTGTCACCAAAACGCGACAATTTATTCCGTATTTAAAATCAGTAATAATAGAAATTGATTTAAAAAAACAAACCATGATTGTCAATTGGGAGATAACTTAAGAAGTGTGAGTGCCGGTGTGTCTCACACTCACACTCACACCCCTACTCATTATGCGCTTCAACATCATCACCTTATTCCCTGAAATATTTAACGCCCTAAAAAGCGGCATTACCGGTCGCGCGCTCGATCAAAAAATAATTGAAATAACATGCTGGAATCCCAGGGATTTTACAAAAGATCCTAATAGACGTGTTGATGATCGCCCTTACGGTGGCGGACCTGGCATGGTAATGGAATATCAACCCGTACACGATGCGATTCAAGCCGCGCGTGCGGCATCAAATACAAAAGCAACCGTTATTTATTTATCACCCCAAGGAAAATTATTAACACAATCCAAAGTGCGTGAATGGTCGAAAATGCCTGAAAAAAGGCTGATTTTAATTGCGGGTCGATATGAAGGCATTGATGAACGTGTATTACTAAAAGACGTCGATGAAGAATGGTCTATTGGCGATTATGTGTTAAGCGGCGGAGAATTGCCTGCCATGGTGTTAATCGACGCCATTACACGTTTATTACCCAACGCATTGGGTGATGAAAATTCAGCAATACAAGATTCTTTTGAAAATGGATTATTGGATCATCCTCACTACACTCGCCCAGAAACGATTGATGGCATGACTATACCAACTGTACTTCAAAGCGGTGATCATGCTGCTATTGCAGCGTGGCGGCAAAAAGAATCGCTCGGAAAGACTTGGCAAAAACGTCCAGATTTGTTAAAAAGACGGATTCTAACGAATGATGAAAGAAAATTGCTGCAAAACTACATCGATGACACTATACTGAGCGGCAATAAATAGCTTTTGAGGATGTGATTATGAGTAAATTAATTCAAGCGATCGATCAATCGCAAATGAAAGATAAAAAATTCCCGAAATTTGCGCCAGGCGATGCGGTTATCGTGCAAATCAAAGTAAAAGAAGGCGATCGCGAACGCTTGCAAGCGTTTGAAGGCGATGTCATTGCTATTCGCAACCGTGGTCTCAACTCCGCTTTTACTGTTCGCAAAATTTCGCACGGCGAAGGTGTTGAGCGTGTATTTCAAACCTACAGTCCGCTTGTTCACAGCATTCAAGTGGTGCGTCGTGGTGAAGTGCGTCGTGCAAAACTCTATTATTTACGTGATTTACAAGGCAGAAAAGCACGTATCAAAGAAAAGATTGCAAGCGAAGCTGCTCAGTAAAATTTCCATGGATATAAAATCCCTTAAAAAACTGTCGCATCATTTAGAACCTGTCATTCTACTGGGTGCGAAAGGTTTGACGGATGCGGTACATAAAGAAATTGACACAGCTCTTGAAGCGCACGAACTCATCAAGATCAAATTAAGCAGCAAAAATAAAGCGGAAAAACAAGCACTCGCTGAAACCATTTGCGAAAAACATAGTGCGACTTTAGTTACGCAAATTGGGCACGTTATCGCGATTTACAGAAAACGCAAATCCCTATAGCATTACGTTATGCTATCTGCGGAGTGATCTGTTACCGCTATCTTACCTGTAAAAAATACGGTATAATTTACAGAATAAATGTCAAAAAGATGGATTGTGATGGTCGAGTTTATACGACAATTAAAAAAACCTATCCGATCATTTTTTCTATTTGGTCCGCGTGCGACTGGCAAAAGCACTTGGCTTAAAAAACATCTCCCTCATAGTTTGCATTTTGATTTATTGCGTAATGATATGTATTTCACGCTAAGCGGTGATCCCAAAGCCTTTTGTGAACGTGTATTGGCAGTCAATCCCAAAAAAACTTGGATTATCGTCGATGAAATTCAGCGAATTCCAGTTCTGTTAAATGATGTGCATAGTTTGATGGAAAACGAAGGTTATCAATTTGCCTTAAGCGGATCGAGCGCTCGAAAATTAAAACGTGGGCAGGCCAATTTGCTGGCTGGTAGAGCGCTCGTGAAACATTTTTTTCCCTTAATTTTCGCAGAATACCAAAATACTATTTCATTAGAAGATATTTTACAGTTTGGTACCTTACCAAACGTGGTCAATGATTCTGATACCCGAATAGAACAATTGGAAGCTTATGTAGGCACTTATCTTCGCGAGGAAATCAAAGAAGAGGCATTGACGCGAAATGTGCAATCATTTAATCGTTTTCTTGAAATCGCTGGATTAATGAATGGACAAGTAACCAATTTAGCGAATATTTCGCGTGATGCCGCCGTTCCTCGCGCAACCGTATCGACTTATTTTGAAATTCTAATCGATACTTTATTAGGTTCTTGGCTGCCCGCATGGAAACCTCGCGCCAAAGTAAAAGAAATTTCTCATCCGAAATTTTATTTTTTTGATTGCGGCGTTGTACGCGCCATTCAAAAATTATTGCGTGATAAAATGTCGAATGAAGAGAAAGGCTACTTGTTTGAAACATTTATTATTAATGAGCTACGCGCTTATTTATCCTATCAAAATGTGGGTGGTGATCTTTTTTATTGGCGCACACAGGATGGGATTGAAATCGATTGCATTTGGCAGCGCGGAAAACAAATTGTTGCGTTAGAAATAAAAAGCACTCCACAATGGAAAAGCGAATATCAAGCGGGCTTTAAGAGTTTATTGGCTTCAGAAATCAACATAAAAAAATGTTATGGAATTTACTGCGGTAACGATATTTTAAAAAAAGAATTTGGCTTAGTATTACCCTGGCATGTTTTTTTAAAACGATTATATGAGGGTGAGATACTTAACTGATTAATGCTATGAACACTTCAATAATCAAATCCATCAAACTCAAAAAAGACGCCGAACGTCGTATCAAAGCCGGACATCTATGGATTTTCAGTAACGATATCGACACTGGCATCAACTCACTTAAAAATTATTCCGCCGGCGAATGGGTTCGTGTCGAAACCGCATTTGGAAAAGCGATCGCGATAGGTTACATCAATCCCCACTGTTTGTTATGCATTCGCATTTTAACCTTAAATATCCATGAAAAAATAGACGCTGCATTTTTTATTAAAAAAATTGAGAATGCAAAATCAAAACGCGAAGCCATTTTTTCAGAAAAATTTTATCGCGTTGTTTTCGGTGAAAGCGATCGATTGCCCGGCGTTGTCATCGATCAATTTAATGAAATCATAGTGGTGCAAATCAATACAGCCGGAATGGAAGCATTAAAATTGTTTTTAATAGAAGCCGTTCAAACCGTTTTTAATCCAAAAACGCTTTTATTAAAATGTGATAGCACGGAACGACACAATGAAGGTTTGAATGCTTATACAGAAGTATTGGGCGATGCATTGCCTGATTTTATCGAAATTAAAGAAAATGATTGTCTCTTTCGCGCGTCATTATTAACGGGGCAAAAAACCGGTTGGTTTTTCGATCATCGTTTTAATCGAGCGCGTATTGCCTCTTATTGTCGTGATAAAAGAGTGTTAGATGTATTTAGTTATTGCGGTGCATTTAGTATTCCCTGCGCTAAAAAAGGTGCGCGCGAAGTCATTGCGATTGATCGTTCACAACCGGCATTAGATTTATTAAAACAAAATGCCGAATTAAATTCGCTTAATAATATTAAAACACACTGCGGCGATGCATTGGAACTCATGCAAAATTTAATCGCACAAAAAGAAAAATTTGATGTGATTATTTTAGACCCACCCGCATTAATCAAACGTAAAAAAGACATCGATGCTGGCGAAAAAATGTATCAAAAATTAAATGAAGCCGCGCTGAATTTATTAACTGCACATGGCATTTTATTTTCCGCATCGTGTTCCATGCATTTATCTTCCGAAGATTTATTAAATGCTATTCGAAAAGCAGGCATTAACACGCATCGCGAAATTTCTGTATTAGAACAATGTCATCAAGGTCCTGATCATCCCATGCATCCTGCAATTGCAGAGACGAATTATTTAAAGGGGTTTGTTGTAAGTGTTATTAACCATACTCAATAGTTTTACAACGCTACAATTTTCCGGTGAAAAAGCCCAAACTTTTTTACAAGGACAATTAACGTGTGATATGCGTGAATTATCTTCGCATGGCGCACATTCACTGGCGGCGGTATGCACTCATCAGGGTCGTATGATCGCGAATTTTTGGGTAATCCATTGGCATAATGATTTTTTATGTGTATTACCAAAAAGTTTGGCTGACACTGTGAAAAATCATTTACAAAAATATGCGGTACTGTCGAAAATCATTATTTCCCATCCGGAAAATTTTTTTATTGCGACAAAGCAAAAAGAAGCGAGAGCGCAAGTGACCGCGCAGCCCGAATCAAACACCGCCCTTCAAAATGCGATATTCATTCAATTACCCAGCGAAAACCGATATTTAATCATTGCTGAAAAAAACCCTTTTGAACAGACTGAAATAAATTCAGACGAAACCGACTGGAAAAAAAATAATATTCGCGATCAACTATGTATTTTATACCCTAAAACAAGCTTATTATTCACACCGCAAATGATTGGATTGGAAAAATTGGGTGGTGTCAGTTTTACCAAAGGGTGTTATGTTGGGCAAGAAATTGTTGCACGTACGCAACATCTTGGAACTTTAAAACGCCACTTGCATCGCTTACCAGTAGAATCCAATCACCCTCTCAATCCCGGTGATGATTTAAAAAATTCACAGGGCGAAGCGATAGGCGTGATTGTTGAAGCGGTAAAAATTACCCAAAATCATTTTGATGTGTTAGCGGTTGTGCGAGATAAAGCTTAATCAACAATCGGAGTAACAGATCACTCCGTAGATAGAAACGCCGATTTTGGATGCTTTTTTGCAGTAAATCTCGTTGAAATGCTCGATGTACGATCAAGTACACCTGCGCTTTCAACTCAATTTACTACAAAAAATTATCTCAAACTCGACGTTTTACTAAATCAGACAACGAGGCCTGATCTGTTACCAATCGGAAATTTTTCCAGTAAATAAAGTGGGTAATTACACAATTTTCCGTCTTTTTTAAGATTTAATAAACCAGCGCGATTTAAAATAGCGGGTTGATAGTGATGGTCGTACACCAACAAACTTTTCTTCTTGGTTGATGTGCCTGATTTAATTTCCAGCGGCAAAATAGTATTTTCAAACGGTAAAACAAAATCAACTTCAGCGGTATGCGCGCTCGTCCAATAAAATAATTGTTTATGCCCTTTGGATTTCAGTAATTGTGCTGCTAAATTTTCAGTGAATGCACCTTTAAATTCCGTAAATAATGCATTTTTTTCTAAAATAATTTTAGCGTCCAAATCGGATAACGCTCCCAATATGCCTACATCCAAGCAATAAATTTTAAACGCATTATTATCTAAATACGCTTTGAGCGGTAATTTGGGTGTTGTGATATTATACGAAATATAAATTAATCCTGCGTCAATGAGCCATTGCAATGCAATTTCATATTCACGTGCACGCGCCCCCGATTTTAAAATTGAAAAAACAAATTTTTTATTTTCTTTCGCCAGTTGTTCTGGCAATGAATTCCAGAGGGTGGTGATTTTCATGATTTGATTGTCAGGCGCATGCTTTGAAAAATCGAGTAAATACGCCTTGATAATTTCTTCATGCACTTGTCGCACAGCAGAAAAATTTTCTTTTTCGATATAGATTTTTACCGCTTCAGGCATACCACCCACGTACAAATAAATTTTTAATAAATCACACAAATCATCATGAATAGCGGTATTGATCGGTTCAAATTGTTTTATTTCATTTAAATAATGTGCTAATGGCGTTTTACCCATCGCTTGTAAAAATTCGAAAAATGACATGGGGTACAATTCTAAAAAATTTACTTTTCCAACAGGAAATCCCTTGTTATTAGATAATTTAATTCCCAGCAATGATCCTGCCGCAACAACATAATAATCGCTCGCTTGTTCACAAAAATACTTCAAACTATTTAACGCATTCGGACACGCTTGAATTTCATCAAAAAAAATCAGTGTGTTTTCTGAGGTAATTTCCATCCCCAAATGCAATGCCAGTGCTTTGATAATTCTTTGGGGTTTTAAATCAAGCTCAAAAATTTGTTTGGCGCGATCATCTTGTTCGAAATTCACATAAGCATAATTTTTAAATTCAGCGTGCGCAAAAGATTCCAAAATGTAGGTCTTACCCACTTGTCTTGCGCCCTGTAAGATTAATGGCTTTCGATATCCAGATTGCTTCCAATTTTGTAACTGTTTGAATATATGACGTTTCATGGTTTTTAATCACATTTTTCGTATGAATAATGTGTAATATATCACATTTTTCGTACGAATAATGTGTTATTTATCCCATTTATTGTAATGCATCGCTAATACTGTGCAACGGATGTAATTTTTTTAAAAACAAATCACAGGGCAAACATAGGATATCACCTATCATCAATCGTTCATGTCCACGATAGAGCATCACTGCTTGTGATTCAGGATAATCTTCTTTAAATGATTTTAGCCCCTTTAAATCAACAGAAGAAACGTGACGTGAATTTTTTATTTCGAATGCAAAAAATTCATTATTACCATATAAAATAAAATCGACTTCAACACCATTTTTAGTACGCCAAAAATATAAGGTACAATTTTTATTGGCATAATCAATCCACGCCTGTAAATGTTGTGCCACCAACCCTTCCAACGCAGGACCTTGCATTTCTTCTGCATAATCCAATATTCCACTGGGTCGCAATGCACTGAAAACACCAGCATCAAACAAATAAAATTTGTTGTGCGTAATCAGTTGTCGTTTGGCACGTTTTGAAAAAACAGGAAGCTGAAACGAGAGCAATAAATCTTCCAAAATGACAATATATCCCGCTGCTGTTTTTCTTTCTATCGCGCACTCTCTTGCAATGTTACTCATATTGAGCACACAGCCATGAGAAAAACTAATAACTTCTAAAAAACGTAGGAAATCACCTATGTTTCTGACCAATCCTTCGGCTTGTACCTCTAATTGTAAATAAGTGGTGATATATGATTTTAATTGATCGCCAGGATTATTGGCTGCAAGAATGAGTGGCAATAACCCTACTTTTAAGGCTTTTTCCAGCTGAAAATCATTACCTAATTCTGCCGCCATAAAAGGATGCATGTGTCGCACCAAAGCACGACCACCCAATAAATCCACACCGGAACGTTTCAATTTTCGCGCAGATGATCCCGTTAAAATAAATTGTTTACCTAATTTTTCTTCAATGATGGCATGCACGACTGTTAATACATCGGGTGTTTTTTCTACTTCGTCAATAACAATGACGCGTTTATCAGGATTTGCTTGAATTGTCTCGCGGAGCCGTTCTGGTCTTGCGGTATAACGACGTCTGTTATCGGGTTCTAACATGTCAATCAACAAACAATGTGTATGATGTTGTTTAATCCAGGTCGACTTTCCTGTACCGCGTGGACCAAATAAAAAATAATGCTCACAAGGATCAGTAAAAAAGCGATTAATGGGTATTTTGTTCATTTCGACCATGTTAATTCCAAAAATTCGGCGTTTATAGAATCAATTATTCCATAAACGCTGCGTTTTTGGAAGTGATAAAGAAAATAAGCTGAAAGAATACAAAATAAAAAGACACGACTTCAAGATTTTTACTTCATCGGCCGCAATAAAGGAAACAAAATCACATCGCGAATCGAGGCGCAATCGGCAAATAACATCACCAAACGATCAATACCAATTCCTTCGCCAGCGGTAGGCGCTAAACCATATTCCAATGCGGTAATGTAATCGTGATCAAACGGCATTGCTTCATGATCGCCCGCATCGCGTGCTTTTCCTTGTTGAATAAAACGATTCGCTTGATCTTCCGGATCATTTAATTCTGAAAATCCATTCGCAATTTCTTGTCCGCCGCAGAAAAATTCAAAACGATCGGTAATAAAAGGATTTTTATCGTTGGCACGCGCGAGGGGTGATACTTCCGCGGGATATTCGGTGATAAATGTCGGCTGCTTTAATTCGCGTTCAACCAATTTTTCAAATAGGGCTAATTGCACCGCACCTAATTGCATGGTCGACAATAAATCCACGTGATATTTTTTTGCTAAATTTTTTGCAGTATCGAAATTATTTAATTCTTTTGCGGTAATTTCAGGGTATTTTTGCATAATCGATTCAGTCAACGTTAAACGCACAAACGGTTTTGAAAAATCAATGTGTGTACCTTGATACGTCATTTGCGTCTGACCGAATACTTTTTCGCTTAAATAACGAAATAATTTTTCGGTTAAGTCCATTAAATCATGGTACGTTGCATACGCTTGATAAAATTCCAACATCGTAAATTCAGGATTATGCCGCGTTGAAATACCTTCATTGCGAAAATTACGATTAATCTCGTAGACTTTTTCAAATCCACCGACCACCAATCTTTTTAAATACAATTCGGGCGCTACACGTAAAAATAATTCCATGTCCATCGCATTATGATGCGTTTTAAACGGTTTTGCTGCAGCACCGCCCGCTTGCACTTGCATCATCGGTGTTTCCACTTCCATAAAACGATGATCATCTAAGAAACGTCTGATTTCGGCGACCATGGTCGAACGAATATGAAAAATGCGTCGCGCATCATCATTCATTATTAAATCAACATAACGCTGACGAAAACGTTGCTCTTGATCGGATAATCCGTGATATTTATCAGGCAATGGCCTTAATGCTTTGGTTAATAATCGTAATTGATCGACTTTGACCGACAATTCGTTTGTTTTGGTTTTGAATACGATGCCACTTGCACCCACAATATCGCCTAAATCCCAATGTTTAAATGATTCATAAACACCTTCGGGCAAACTGTCTCGCGCAACATACAATTGAATTTTCCCCGACATATCTTGCAAATGCAGAAAAGCCGCTTTGCCCATCACGCGACGCGTCATCATGCGGCCCGCAATCGTCACACGCACATTTTTTTCAACCAAAGCATCGTGATCGAATATCTCATAATGTTGATGGATATCTTGCGCCAATGTATCGCGCACAAAATCGTTGGGGTACGCAACGCCATTCTCGCGTAATGCGCTCAATTTGGATTTGCGTTGAATAATTTGTTCGTTTTCATCGATGGCGATTGGTTGAGCTTCGTGATCAGTCACAGTTTTCCCCTATTTTAAGATAATAAATTCTAGGGGATGCTATCGTGAGACACAAGTTAAATGCGAATTAAGAGCTGAATTTTTTGCATCCGCTCGGAATGTTGTGGTTAGGATGGTTTTCGGAGAGACGCCGTGAATACATCCGTGTAGGCTTGCTTGGTGTGGCATCCATGCCACACACACTCCCCTCAAACCATCCGTAACCCCAACATTCACTCGCTACCGATAGTTTAGCTTTTCATTCGCATTTAAATCTATCGGTACACCACAGCCATCGTCATCCGGGAAATACACACCAGTTTTCCCGCATCATTTTCAATCTTAATTTCCCAGACTTGTGTTTTATTGCCTAAATGCAGCGGTTTTGCAGTGGCAGTGACAACACCCGAAATTGCAGGGCGCAAATGATTGGCATTAATATCCAATCCCACGCAATACGCGATTTTTTGATCAACGCAATAATTCGCCGCCGTGCTGGCAACCGTTTCTGCTAATGCAGCAGACACACCGCCATTTAAAAATCCCAGCGGTTGTTTCGTGCGATGATCGACGGGCAACGTTGCTTTTAAATAATCATCACCAAAATCAGTAAACTCAATTCCAACAAATTCTGCAAACGTATTTTTCGAACGCTCCGTCAATAATTGATGAGTGATTGGCATTTTCCAAATTGACATACACCTCCCTTTCGAGAATATAAAAACCCGCACTTGACAACTATCATCTAAAACCTTAGCTTGAAAGACAAGTGTTTTCATTTAATGGAAATGTCATGCAAAAAATCACTACGCGCTTTCAAACACACACTGAACAACAACCTGCCGTTATTCCTGTTTTTTTTATGACTGAAATGTGGGAGCGATTTGGCACCTATATGATTCAAGTGTTGCTTGTTTTGTACATGACAAGCACCGTTTTTGGATTTTCAGATTCAAAAAGTTACGCTATTTTGGGCGTATTTTCCGCCATTTCATGGATCACACCTGTTTTCGGCGGCTACATTGCCAGCAAGATTTTAGATTACGAACATGCCGTCACATTGGGCGGATTTTTATTGGCTATTGGTTATGCTTTATTAGCACTTCCGCAAGAATATTTATTTTATGTGGCATTAGCGATTATCACTGTCGGTATGGGATTTTTTAAACCCAATATTTCAAGTTATTTGGGCGATTTTTATCACCACAAAGATCCATACCGAGAAAAAGGATACACCATTTTTTATGTAGGAATTAATGTCGGCATTTTATTATCGACCGCATCATCGGGTTATCTCGTGCGTTATTTTGGTTGGCATGTTCCGTTTTTATTAGCAAGCATTGGATTATTGCTTGGAACTGCCATTTTCGTTTTCGGTTTATATTATTTAAAAAATACAAATCATTTTAATCGTATCAAACCTTCTATCGCCACTAAAAATCCATTCGCCATTGTATTGGTTTATATTGCGGCGGTGATATTAACTCTATTGTCATACGAACTGATTCGTCATCGTGGGTTTTCAAATGAAATCATGTTAGGCGGTGGCGCTATTGTTTTTGCTGGATTAATCCTTTATTCATTTCGATATGAACTCGCCGCTCGCAATAAAATGTTAGCCTGCATTTTTCTCACTATTTTATCGATTGTATTTTGGGCAATCTTCTTTCAAATGTTTTTCTCCATGAATTTATTTATTGAACGCGCCGTGGGACGACATATTTTTGATTTTATATTGCCAACGCCGTTATTTGTTAGCTTAGAATCTATTTTTATTGTGCTATTAGGACCTGGTTTTGCATCACTGTGGCAAAAATTAACGAAGAAAAATAAAAATCCCGGCATTCCATTAAAATTTACATTATCGATGTTTTCCTTGGTAATTGCGTTTTTCGTTATCTATACCGGCACGCAACACACAACAGCCAGTGGATTAACCAATATGTTGTATATTGTATTGGCCTATCTCTTTATCACGATTGGTGAGCTGCTGTTGTCACCGGTTGGATTAGCGATGGTCACCGTTTTTATGCCGCAAGAATTGGTCGGATTAATGATGGGCGTTTGGTTTGTTGCATTGGGGTTGGGTGAAAAATTAGCGGGTGTGATTGCCAATTTTGCTGCGATACCTAAAAATATCAGCGCACTTCCCACCATGGATCAAATTTACGGACATGCCTTTTTTCTTTATGCGATATTAGCGTTAATTTCTGGTGTGGTTTGTTGGATATGTGTGCCGTTTTTGAATAGATTGATTGGGGCGAAGGCACGATAAATTGCGTCGTTTTACTGCTGTTTTAAAGTCGCCTCAATAAATTTATCCAAATCCCCATCTAATACTTTCTGCGTATCCGTTCGTTCCACATTCGTTCGTAAATCTTTAATACGCGATTGATCTAAAACGTATGAACGAATTTGGCTGCCCCAACTGATATCCATTTTTGTTTCTTCAATCGCCGTTTGTGCTTCACGTTTTTTTTGCATTTCCAATTCATATAATTTTGCTTTTAATTGTTTTAAAGCACTCGAGCGATTTTTATGTTGTGAGCGATCACTTTGACATTGCACGACAATGTTGGTTGGGATGTGCGTCATGCGAATCGCGGAATCGGTTTTATTGACATGTTGTCCACCAGCGCCCGACGCGCGAAACGTATCCACGCGAACATCGGCCATATTAATTTCAATGGTAATATCATCATCAATTTCTGGAGATGCAAATACGGAAGCAAATGATGTATGACGACGATTGCCCGAATCAAACGGCGATTTGCGCACCAAACGATGCACGCCGGTTTCTGTTCGCAACCAACCAAACGCATAATCGCCTTCAACATAAACAACGGCGTTTTTAATACCCGCCACATCACCAGCGGAAATCGATTCAATCGTTGCACGAAATCCGTGTTGATTACAAAAACGCAAATACATGCGCAATAACATTTCTGCCCAATCTTGCGCTTCGGTGCCGCCGGATCCTGATTGAATGTCAAGATACGCATTTTTCGAATCCATTTCACCGGAAAACATGCGTTGAAATTCTAATCTTTCAACGTGCGTTGCTATATCATCCACGTCATTTTTAATTTCTTGTAGCATGGATTCATCGTTTTCAGCGCGTGCAAATGCTATTAATTCATTCGCGTCAACCAAACGCTGTGTGATTTTTTCTAATCCTTCAACATTGATTTCTAATTGCGCGCGCTCTTTGCCGAGCAATTGCGCTTTTTCGGGTTGATTCCAAATATCAGGATTTTCTAATTCGCGACGCACTTCTATCAAACGTAATTTTTTGGCGTCGAAGTCAAAGCGTCCTCCGAAGCGAATCGTTACGCTCGGTAAGATCGTGGATTTTTTCGATTAGGGGATTGATTTCAATTGACATGGGAACCTCAGTTATTTTTTTTCTTATTAGGCCATTTTTGCGATGTATGTAGTATCCTTAATATAAAAACAAGGTGTTCACGCACTTGATACATCACTATAAACGATGTACCGCTAATGATTAACTCCCTTGTTTTCGATACGCGACCTACTCTACCAACCATTGGATACACCACTAAACATTGCATAGCCTCAACAATGCGAGATACCATCTTTGTGGCTGCAGATGGATTATCCAAGCGAATATAATCGCGAATTTCCTCTAAATCAATAACGGCAGATCTAGCCATCCTCATTTTCAAGCTCTTTCTCCCAATATTTTTTCACCTCTTCAAACGGAACAGTTTCGCCACGATCAACTTCAGCAATGGCTTCTTTAATGGCGTTGATTTGCCATTCATGAATATCCAAATATTCTTCAATGGCTTCTGCCGCTAAATAAGATTTCGATCGATCCATCGCTTCCGCTAATTTCTCTAAACGTTTTGCGACTGTGGTTGATACACGAACCGTTACTAAACTAGTGTGATGCATAATTACCTCACTTTGATGTTAATATCATCATTATAGCATCAAATGTATACAAACACATCTTTTAACATCATTTTCATAACCAACACTGTTTCACATCCCCATCACCCGAAATACTGCGCGCATTCGTATCGGTTAATGACAGTGTTTCACAGCCCAAATCACGCTTAGCTTGAATGCCAGTGGGTATCGCTTCAATGTCATAATGCTCATCCGAAGCATTTGCAATAACCAATTTATAATGCAAACCCTCAACCAAATTTTTCACATGCAATGCTTTTGCAGTTGCATTGGCATAGCTGCCATTATCATTAAAATAGATTTCAAGCCGCCCTGCCAATTGTAATAACGCAATTTCAGCGCGATTGCGTTCCGCCTGTGTTTGATGACCGATGTACGTTGGATAACCCAGGGCGATCAAAATAGCGCTGATGGCCAATGCCAACATCAATTCAATTAAAGTAAAACCGTAAACTTTTATCATCATCGCAATATTCCATTTTATCGAAAAAAATAGTATCTATAACAATACGATGCTGTGCAATACCGTGTTTTTTAAGGTAAAAAAATTACTTGCGATTTTTTAAGACTTTAGTATGATGACAATCTTTCGGGTCGTTTATCCAACCCCAAAACTCTGGGTCGTTAGCTCAGT
>Ga0207113_1017_pt1 | contig 71355 bp, 60 predicted proteins | sample Alteio_BWMinHeat_69_FD_153559 | JGI IMG/M metagenome (GOLD analysis project Ga0207113, IMG submission 153559) | Enriched cells from forest soil in Barre Woods Harvard Forest LTER site, Petersham, Massachusetts, United States -... | ecosystem: Environmental > Terrestrial > Soil > Temperate forest >... | reverse complement strand
TTTCCAAAGAAACGACCTTCAAAACGAGCGACGGGGTGGACTGGAAAAAGGAACTGGGGGCTTACCGGCTCATCCTGGGTTACAGGAATAAGGGTCATCTGATAGCAAAAACAAATCCCATTCGCCCAAGGAAGGACAGAGGCGCCAACCTGGACCTGGGCTTCTTCGGATTTACAGAAGAAGACCTCGATAAATCTTTTTTTGCCGGAAACCTGATTGGATTGGGAACGACCACCCTCCGTAATATTCAAAACCATCTTCAGAAATGTTATGCCAATCATGTGGGTATCGAATTCAAATATATAAGCGACCAGGTAAAGATCGACTGGCTTACTAATGAGATGGAGAAAAAATTTATTGAGCCCTTACCGCTTGAAAAGAAACGCCGGATACTCGAAAAGCTGAATGAAGGTGTCATGTTCGAAAAATTTCTTCATACAAAATATATCGGACAGAAAAGATTTTCCCTGGAAGGCGGTGAAACAACCATACCTGCGTTAGACGCGATGATCAATATTGCAGCGGAAAATGAAGTTCAGGAAGTAGTTATGGGAATGGCGCACAGGGGGCGCCTCAATATCCTTGCAAACATCCTGGGAAAAACGTACGAACAGATTTTCAGTGAATTTGAAGGAACCGCGAAACTCGACCAGACCATGGGCAGTGGTGATGTAAAATATCATATGGGTTTTGGTAGCGTTCTAACCACACCCACTGAAAAAACTGTTCACGTAAAACTTATGCCCAACCCTTCCCACCTGGAAGCCGTAGATCCGGTCGTGGTAGGTTTTGCACGCGCAAAGGCGGATGTACTTTATACGAGCGACTTTGATAAAATTCTTCCCATACTTATTCATGGGGATGCCTCGGCCGCAGGTCAGGGAATAATATATGAAGTATTGCAGATGTGCAACCTCGAAGGTTACTACACCGGGGGTACGATTCATTTTGTAATTAATAACCAGATAGGATTTACCACTGATTTTGAAGAAGCAAGAAGTTCGGATTACTGTACTTCGCTGGCAGCCGCTTTGCATTCGCCTGTTCTGCATGTAAACGGGGATGATCCGGAAGCAACCGTAAAATGTGCCGAAATTGCAACCAGGTACAGGCAACAGTTTAATGCCGATATTTTTATTGATATGGTTTGGTATCGCAGACACGGACACAATGAAGGAGATGATCCGAAATTCACACAGCCGATTCTTTATGCCCTGATAGATAAACATCCCAACCCGCGTGAAGTGTATACACAGTTTTTAATTGAAAACGGTGAGAGCGATGCAAGGGACCTTGCCAAAGACATGGAGAAAAAATTCTGGAATGATCTGCAGGAACGACTGGACGAAGTAAAGCAACAGCCGCTTCCCTATAAATATCAGCAACCTGAAATGGCCTGGAGAAGTCTTCGCAGGGCAACAACAGCAGATTTTGATAAGTCACCTGTAACCGCAATTTCCGAACAGGATCTAATGAAAGTTTTCAACGCCATGATGGCGTGGCCTGAAACTTTTACACCTATTAAAAAAATAGAAAAACTTCTGCAGGATAAACAGAAATTATTTAATGATGAACAAAAGCTCGACTGGTCTTCGGGTGAACTGCTTGCATACGGCAGCATAATACTCGATGGAAAGGATGTACGCATGAGTGGTCAGGATGTCCGCCGTGGCACATTCTCACACCGGCATGCCGTGTTGAGAGATGAAAATACAGACGAAGCCTATAACCGCCTCAGTCGTATTCCGGATGCAAAAGGAGAATTCAGAATATACAATTCATTGCTCAGCGAATATGGGGTTCTGGGTTTTGAGTATGGATATGCGTTAGCTAATCCATCCGCACTGGTCATATGGGAAGCCCAGTTCGGTGACTTTGGTAATGGTGCGCAAATCATAATAGACCAGTTCATAGCTGCAGGAGAACAGAAATGGCAACGCATGAATGGCTTGGTTTTATTACTTCCTCATGGATTTGAAGGACAGGGTCCTGAACACAGCAGTGCCCGTATTGAAAGATTTTTACAAATGTGTGCTGAACTGAATATGGTTGTAACAAATGTTACTACATCAGCAAATTATTTTCATGCCATGAGAAGGCAACTGGCCTGGCCTTTCAGGAAACCTCTCATTAATTTTTCTCCGAAAGCATACCTGCGTTATCCGGGCACTTATTCAACAATATCTGAATTTACCAGCAGCGGATTTCAGGAAGTAATCGACGATAAGTTTGCCGGTGAACCTGCACAGGTTAAGAAGGTGTTGTTTTGTTCAGGAAAAATTTATTTTGAACTGGCAGAAAGACAATTAAAAGATAACCGTAAAGACATCGCGATCCTGCGCCTGGAGCAATTATATCCGCTTCCAACTAACCAGCTGGATGAATTGTATAAAAAATATCATAATGCCACCTGGTTCTGGATCCAGGAAGAACCCCTGAATATGGGAGCAGCATCATTCCTCCAGATGAACCTGAAAACTATTAACTATGGTTTTATCAGCCGTCAGCCGGGTGCCTCGCCTGCTACGGGTTATGCCAAAGTGCATAGCCTGGAACAGTCCGAAATCATTGAAACTGCATTTAGTATTTGATCAGAAAATAATCAGAACATCTTAAATAAATTATCTTCGTGCACGTAAATTTAAAAGCAGATGATCGATATTAAAGTGCCGGCCATTGGCGAATCCATTAGTGAAGTAACCCTTATAAAATGGCTTAAGCACAATGGTGATTATGTTGACAGGGATGAAGTAATCGCCGAACTCGAAAGTGAAAAAGCTACTTTCGAAGTAAATGCAGAAAAGGCAGGTATATTAAAAACGCTTGGCAAGGAAGGTGACACATTAAAGATTGGAGAAGTATTGGCCAATATTGATGAAACTGCAGCAAAACCGGAAGCTAAACCTGAAGAAAAAAAGACAGCAGGTAATGGCGTGCCTGCATCCGCGAAGGTGGTTTCAGAAAAAGCAGCTGCAGTCTCTGAACCAGTCAAAGCAGCGACTCCTGCATCCTCCGAAATAAAAGCAACACCGGTAGCTGCAGCCATTATTACAGATAAAAAGGTAGATAAAGGAAGCATCATTCCTTCGGGTGCTAATGGAAAAATAGTAAAACATGATGTGCTCGAAGCCCTCACCAATCCGGGCCGTCTCCCTGGCAAAGCTTTATTTGGCCGTGATATTCGTAAGGAAAAAATGAGCAATCTGCGCAAGACGGTTTCACGCCGCCTGGTAGAAGCAAAAAATACAACAGCCATGCTCACCACTTTTAACGAAGTGGACATGACACCGGTGATGGCTCTCCGATCAAAGTATAAGGATAAATTCAAGGAAAAACATGGTGTTAATCTGGGCTTCATGAGTTTTTTCACCAAAGCCTGCTGCTACGCTCTGCAGGAATGGCCCGCAGTGAATGCATATATAGACGGTGAAGAAATTGTTTATCACGATTACTGCGATATTTCTATTGCTGTATCCGCACCCAAAGGGCTCGTTGTTCCGGTAATTCGGAATGCAGAAAGCCTGAGTATGGCGGAGATTGAAAAGAAAGTTGTAGAACTGGCCGGCAAAGCAAGGGATAATAAACTGAGCATGGAAGAAATGCAGGGGGGGAACATTTACCATTACCAATGGTGGGGTATTTGGATCGCTCATGTCTACCCCAATTATTAATATCCCGCAGTCAGCGATCCTGGGTATGCATAAGATCGAAGAAAGGGCCGTGGTGGTGAATGGCCAGATTGTGGTTCGATCCATGATGTACCTGGCCGTAAGCTATGATCACAGAATTATCGATGGCCGCGAATCAGTAAGTTTCCTGGTGAAGGTAAAGGAACTGCTTGAAAATCCCGATCAGCTTCTATTCGGGAAAGATCCGGTAAAAGCCCTGCTTGAATTATAATGACGACACTTTATATTTTTCAGGCGCGCTACCACGCGCCTTTTGTTTTTATATGAATATGCTACATGAAATTTGACAATCTTCTGCGTTATGCAGTCCGTGTATTGAATTCTTATGCGGGAGAATTCCCCCTGCACGGCTGGCTTAAAAATTTTTTTCGCGAAAAATCCACAGATGGGTTCGCGAGACAGAAAGCAGGTGAGCGAAATGGTATATTGCTATTTTCGTCTTGGCCATTCTCTAAAAAATATTTCTAAAGAAGAACGCATAATTGCCGGACTCTTCCTTTGCAATCATGAAAGAGAACAAATCCTTGAACACCTGCGACCTGAATGGCATGCTCAAATAGAAAAGCCCATTGAAAATAAACTGGAAATTATCCGTTCTGTATTTCCGTCATTTGATGCGACGGAAATATTCCCCTGGAAAAATTTGCTGAGCGCAGGCATCGATCACAGAGCATACTGTGTTTCTTTTCTTATAAAACCCAGGTTATTTATCCGCATCAGGCCCGGGCAGGAGAAATCGATCAAAGTAAAACTGGAGAAACATAATTTAGAATTCCTTGACGCAGATCCCGATTCAATACTGCCATTTAAAACTTATTCTTTTGCAGGCGGTACCAAACTGGATGATGCCTTTTTAATGAACCGTGAAGCTGTAATTCAGGACCTTAGTTCACAAAGCACCGCACTTATTATGAAGCCGGATGATAATTTGGAAAAGGAAGCCTGGGATTGTTGTGCGGGCAGCGGAGGTAAATCGATTTTACTCGCTGATCTATTTCCCGGATGCAGACTAACGGTATCGGATATCCGGGAATCTATTTTAAAAAACCTGTCGGTACGGTTTAAAGAAGCAGGCATGGAAACATCCCGGCTTTTTAAAGCGGACCTTACTGATCAGAATGATCTTCCCCGCCAGAGGTATAATTTTATAGTGGCAGACCTGCCCTGTACAGGCAGCGGCACCTGGAGCAGGAATCCCGAGGCGCTTTATTTTTTTAATCCTGATTCCATTTCGGGTTATCGTCAACGCCAGGAGAAAATACTTTCTAATATAACATCGAAACTGAATAATGGTGGCACCCTGATTTATATTACCTGTTCTGTTTTTTCTAACGAAAATGAAAAGGTTTCCTCATTCGCTACCTCAGCAGGCGTTTTGAAATTGGAAAAGCAGGAAATGATTTCCGGATACGGAAAGGCGGCGGATTCTATGTTTGTTTCGAGATTCGTGAAAGTCAGATAACAGGCTTCAATTGCGGCAGCCTCCAAGTTGGTTTCCGATTTCGCTGATAATAAATTGAATATTTCGTAACTTCCAGAAAAGAATAACAACGAACGCCAATCAAAAAATAAAATCAGCATTTGTTCGCGTTTCAGGTGCGCTTACCCACAGGCCTGAATTTGGACTTGGAACCGGCATTTCAAAAGCGACAATACGGAATGGTCTAACCTGCGAAATTCGTGAAGGTTCATGGACCTTTACCGCTGATATGCCTGAACAAGCTGGAGGAAATACCTCCGGGCCTACCCCTGGTGTTTTTGGTCGGGCCGCTTTGGGAAGTTGCTTAGCAATTGGATATATGATGAGGGCTGCAGTAATGGACATTCAGATTTCAGGACTTGAAGTAGAGGTACAAGCTGATTATGATGACGGTGTTTTATTTGGTACCGTTTTAAATGTTCCACCTGGATATTTAGAAGTTCGCTATACTGTAACGATTGAAAGCGACGCGCCAGAAGATAAGATTATGGAGATGCTGGACGATGCAGATAAACACAGCCCATACCTGGATATTTTCAGCCGTGCACAGTCTTGCATTCGGAAAGTGAACATAGTTGCGCAAAAAGATTACTGAAATGGAACCTGGTTTACAAAGACGTGTTCAACGGTATGGTTGGGACAAGGCATCCGCCTATTATGAAACCTTTTGGCATCGTCAATTGAAGCCAGCTCAGGACCTCCTGTTGGATATGGCGGATCTTCGTCCTGGAGAAAATGTGCTGGATGTGGCATGTGGGACTGGCTTAGTAAGTTTTCAGGCTTTAACAAAACTTGGCAACGACGGCAGGTTAGTGGGTACGGATATTTCTGAAAAGATGATTGAAAAAGCCTCTTCATTCGCAGAGCATAAAAAGGAATACCGTGTGAAATTTGAACGAATGGATGCTGAAGATCTTAAGCTGAAAGATGGATCATTTGATGTAGTGCTTTGTGCCCTGGGGTTGATGTATATGCCAAATCCGCAAAAAGCCCTTGAAGAAATGCACAGGGTGTTGATGCCAGGAGGACGAGCAGTTATCGTAGTTTGGGGACAACGTGATCATTGTGGGTGGTCGGACATTTTTGAAATCGTAGATCAGCATGTTGCCTCAGAAGTTTGCCCTATGTTTTTTAATCTTGGCAACCCAAATATTCTCGAGCTCAATTTTAAAGCAGCTGGATTTAGTGCAATTCGTGTTAAACGTATTACGACTTTGCTATCATATAACGATTCAAGGGAGGCTTTGGGAGCTGCTTTCGAAGGTGGGCCGGTGGCCTTGGCTTATAACAAATTCAATGAGGATGTTAAAAAAGATGTACATGCTGCTTACTTATCCTCAATTGATCAATTTAGGAAAGGGGAAGGATATGAAGTACCCGGCGAATTCGTATTGGCAATAGGAATTCGTTGACCCGGGAATTTATAAACTAAATTCTTTTTTCAGGCAAGCCAAAATTTCATTTGCCTTCTGAACTAAAATAGTTTCTAGAGCAATCCATCATTACCAAGTCAAAATAAATAGTTCCCAGGTTAACAACTCATGAAAGTGGCTCTGGTCTTGGTGGCTCGGATGGTCTTGACTTATCTTCCGGCAGTGGAATAAATTCATGGTTGTCAGCCGGAGGCAATAAAATACGGCCCTGCTTCCAGTCTTCCTTGGCCTGTTCAATGCGTTCCTTACGGGAAGAAACAAAATTCCACCAGATGAACCGTTCACCCAAAGGTTCACCTCCCAAAAGCATCAGGGTTGAATTTTCTTTTGCAAGAATGACCGGGTCTGCACCCTGGGTAAATACAAGCATTTGTCCTGCATGATAGAAATTTCCTGATACTTCAACACTTCCTTTTGCAATATAAAATCCACGCTCTGAATGTTCTTTGGGAAGGCCAAATCTTGCACCCTGCTTCAATACGACATGAAGATAAAACAGTGACGAGTTTGTTTTAACATCATTATTCAATCCATAGGCAGTACCTGCGATGAGCCTCATCCAAACTCCACTGTCCATAAATATGGGTAGTTTGTCAGGCTTATAATTGTTGAATGACGGATTTGATTCCTCATCTTTTTCAGGAAGTGCCACCCAGGTTTGTATCATTTCAAGTTCACCTCCTTTGAGGGCTGAAGGATCTTCGAATCGTTCAGAATGGGAAATTCCCTTTCCAGCAGTCATCCAGTTTACTTCACCAGGACGAATGATCTGCTCGACACCCAGGCTGTCACGATGCGTTACCTGACCTCCGAAAAGATAACTGACAGTTGAAAGACCAATATGCGGGTGTGGTAATACATCAAGGGAGGAAGGATTCGAGGGAAAATCCTTTATAGGTCCCGCATGATCCATAAAAATAAAAGGACCCACCATTCTTCGCAATCTGAAGGGAAGAATGCGTTTCACTTTCATGGATCCACTGATCGCCGCATTTCTGGCTTCAATAACTATATCGATCATATTGATATGAACTAGGGAATCTTCCCGTCATCCTGGTTTCGTAAATTTGTATAACAAGGTACGAGAGTTTAGTTGGCAGCTGAAGGGTGTTTTCATTATGGCAATTAGTACATTCAGGGCTTTTAAGAGTCGTAATTACAGGTTATATTTTACTGGACAGTCAGTTTCCCTCATTGGAACCTGGATGCAAAAAACTGCAGTAAGCTGGGTGGTTTATTCGCTTACACATTCAAAGTTAATGCTCGGGGTAACATTATTTTCTACTATGTTCCCCTCATTCCTGTTTTCATTTCTGGGTGGTGTTGTATCTGACCGGTATAACCGTTTTAAGGTGCTGTTGCTGACCCAGTTCATTTCGATGATACAGGCGATCATGCTGGCTATCCTGATATTATTCAAACATTATAATGTTTGGGAAATAATTGCACTCAGTGTGTTGCTTGGTATCGTGAATGCTTTTGATGTTCCTGCGCGTCAATCACTGGTGTATGATATGGTGGATGATAAAAAAGATCTGCCCAACGCACTTGCACTGAATTCATCCATGGTTAATCTTTCCAGGTTGATCGGTCCCGGCATTGCAGGTCTTGTGATAGAAAAATTTGGTGATGGAGTCTGTTTCGGATTAAATGCATTGAGTTTCGTTGCTGTCATTATCTCCCTTTTAATGATGAGACTCCCGGATTATGTTGTTAAGAAACATACTAAAAATGTATTGGGAGAACTGCGCGAGGGATTGGTTTATGTACGCAGGACACCCGAAATCTCTTTTGTCATAGGCATGCTGGCACTCATCAGTCTGCTGGTTCTCCCATTCAGCACCCTGTTACCTGTATATGCCAAAGATATTTTTCATGGAACGGCTTCAACTTTTGGCGTTATTGACAGTGTGATCGGGCTGGGAGCATTTACAGGAGCTATATTCCTGGCTTCATTAAAATCAGGGACCAACCTCCGGAAAATACTCGCGATAAATACATTGGTTTTTGGATCCGGATTGATTTTATTTTCACATACGACAATTTATCCCCTGGCATTGCTGTTTGCCATGATATCTGCATTCGGGATGATGTCTCAGATTACCATTACCAACACATTAATCCAGACTTCTGTTGATCCGGCAATGCGGGGCCGGGTGATCAGCATTTATGCAATGGCTTTTTTTGGAATGCAGCCTTTAGGCGGTTTGATCGTTGGATTTATTTCTCAATATATCGGAGTTGAAAATACTTTATTGTCAGAAGGGATTATTGCATTAATTATTGGGGGATTACATATACGTTTCCTCCAAAAATGGGGTTCAAAAAGAAATCCTGTTCCTGTGCTCAGAAAACAACCCGCCGGTACAACGATTCATGTTTAGAAATAATAATTAAATCTGCCTCTCAACTCACTCCCAGTAATTCAACTTCAAATATTAATGTACTGTTTGGACCAATCTGAGCGCCGGTTTGCCTGTCGCCATAAGCAAGATGCGGAGGGATAAAAAAACGCCATTTGCTGCCGACTGACATCAGTTGCAACCCTTCTGTCCAACCCTTAATGACCATATTCAAGGGAAAGGTGGCTGGCTGACCGCGTTTTACTGAACTGTCGAATACAGTTCCATCTATTAACGTTCCGTGATAATGGCAGGTAACTTTATTTTTTGCAAGAGGTTTGATTCCTTCGCCTTCAACTATGACCTCGTATTGCAAACCACTGGGCAGACTTGTAACACCTGGTTTTTGTTTATTGGCTTCCATGAAATCTTTACCTGCTTTTAAATTCGCTGAGGATTTTTCGTTTTTCATATTGAATAGTCTGTCTGTGATGCCCATATTTTTTTTGCGAAAGTAGGAAAGAAATAGCCTGGATTTATTACTTTAGTAGCTCATTATGAAATCTTTGGCAATCATTATTCTGATCTTTTCGATGTTTTCGGCATCCTGCAGTAAAAATAGTTCTTCAGGCACAACAGACACTGCACCATCCAATTTAACCATCAATGCAGTTGTAAGCAATGACAGCAGCGGAAATGTAACTTTTACTGCTTCCGCAACCAACGCGGTTAAGTACGATTTTAATTTTGGAAACTACAATTCGTTAAATGGTGTCGCAGGAAATACAACATACAAATATTCCTATTCTGGTACGTATAACGTAACAGTTACCGCCATAAGTTCAGGGGGTCAAACGATTTCAAAATCCACTTCCGTGACTGTTGCCGTTGCACTTGCCTTGGTATGGTCGGATGAGTTTGATACTCCGGGATCTCCAGATCCCAGCAAATGGGGATATGATATCGGAACAGGGAGCGGGGGATGGGGTAATAATGAATTGGAATACTACACGAACAGGCAGACAAACGCCATTATATCTAACGGAACTTTGAAGATCATTGCACTGAAAGAATCATATAATGGGAGTGCTTATACTTCTGCAAGAATGCTAACAAATAATTTATATTCCTTTCAGTATGGCAGAATTGATGTGCGGGCTAAATTACCTGCCAGTACAGGTACCTGGCCTGCTATATGGATGTTGGGAAATAACATCGCTACTGTTGGCTGGCCGGCCTGTGGTGAAATTGATATCATGGAACAAAACGGCAATCAGAAATCCACTATCTATGGAACCCTGCATTATCCTACCGAAGCCGGGCAGTATGGCGATGGAAGCACGACAACAATTTCTGATGCGAGTACGGCATTTCATGTTTATTCAACCATGTGGACTCCCTTATCCATTCAGCTTTCTGTGGATGGTGTGGTGTATTATACTTTATTGAACAATCTTGGAATACCTTTTAACCAGCAATTTTTTATCATACTGAATGTAGTAATGGGCGGAAATTTTGGAGGAGCCGTCGATCCTGCATTTACCACAGATCAGATGGAAGTCGATTACGTGCGTGTTTACCAATAAACCAATCATTTATTTCAGTACCATTAATATTGATGCCTGCCCTGATTTAATCTTGTGTTCAATTCATCTTTCTTGATCGTTACCTGTTTCCCAACCTGCTTCCCATTTCTGAAAGTGTTGGCTGTGATTTGTGTTGCGCCGAGCGGAAAATAAATTGGCTCGCCGTTGTATTTTGGATAATAAGGATCAGGATTGGTGCCATCGAACGTATAATAAATATCCAGTCCTTTAATTTCTGTAGAAATTTTTACGGATAATCCCCTGTTGTCTTTTGCTCTGACCGGTGTATATATCACGTTATATGCGCTCAAGGCATATTTTATTCCTCCGGCATCAAGTCTTGGAAATTGCATTTCCATTCTTGCTATAAAATTATCCCAATTACGGCTGGCTTTCGGACTCCAATACACTTCGGCCAATGCCAGTGCACGCGGCCATGTCATATATTCCATCTGGCGGATATTATATACTCTTTCTGTCCATAAATTTCCTTGTCCGCCCAGAATATATTTTTCGTCCACGCTATCCGGCACAGGATCATAATTATAAGAATCGGTGAGCCTGCACATGCCGTAAGTAAGCGGTTCCACACTGGATTCACCCTGGTAGAGATCCAGATAACAATAATCCCAGGGCGTCATGACCACATGATGATTCATTTTAGCAGCATCGATACCTCCCTTCATTCCTCTCCAGCTCATTACAGTTGCTTCAGGAGCCAGTCCTCCTTCCAGAATTTCATCCCATCCTATCAGTTTTTTTCCTTTACTTTTTAAGATGACTTCAATTCTCTTCACAAAATAACTTTGCAGTTCATCTACGTTTTTGAGGTTTTCATCTTTCATGCGTTTCTGGCATTTCGGACAGTCAGACCAAAAACCCTTATATGCTTCGTCGCCGCCAACGTGTATGTATTCACAAGGAAAAAGCGCCGCCAGCTCAGTAAATATTTTATCGAGCATCATAAAAACGGAATCGTTTCCAATGCACAATGCATTATCATCCCTTACCGGACTGCGGAATCCGGCATTTACACTATAGGGCAATTGCGTGCAGGAGAGATTGGGAAAGGAAGCAATGAGTGCAAGGCTGTGAGCGGGTACATCAATTTCGGGAAGAATGGTGATATTCCTGTCCTTCGCATATCTGATCATTTCGCGCATGTCATCCTGAGTATAAAATCCACCGTCGGAAGATTTCTCGTTGGCAAGCGCAGGTAAGAATTCACCCCATAATCCGGTTCGGTTAACACGCCATGCTCCAACGCCGGTGAGTTGCGGCAATGATTTAATTTCAATGCGCCAGCCCTGATCATCACTCAAATGCAGGTGCAGTACATTATATTTATACATCACCATCTGATCCATATATTTCTTCACTTCTTCTTTGGTAAAAAAATGGCGGCTCACATCCAGCATCAATCCACGCCATCCAAAACGAGGATAGTCTGTAATTGATACGCAGGGTGCACTCCAGGTTTTGGAGTTAACTAATGAATTACTTTCAATTTCCGGAGGAAGTAATTGTAAAAAACTTTGCACTCCATAGAATACTCCGGCAGGCTGGTTCGCTGTGATAATAACTTTCTTAGGCGTTACGGATAATTGGTATCCTTCATTTCCCAGCTCAGGATCTGCGGTTTTATTCAGGATTATTCTGATAACTGACGAACCGGAATTATTCAGGATTACATGAAATCCGGTCGGTATTGTTAACCTGTCAGATAAAACAGCCAGCGCGGTCTTTAACTCGGGATTATCATTGGCGCTTATACTGATATTGGCAGGCAATATAAAATGCCCTTCGTTTTGGGTCAGTTTAACCGGCAGTGGTATGATGGAAATATTTTCCTGGGCGAAACAGGTGAGCAATTGTAATAAGCAGGCGAAAAGGAGTGTAATTTGTTTCATGATGAACATATATTTTTGGGAAAGGCCCGCATTAAGATAACAATATTGGATAAATCATTAGAAAAAATGTTGGGCAGCCGGTAGAAGTCTTTTCTCTATTGAAATTATAGCCTAAACTCCGGATTTCTGCCGTTAGTCGCAGATTATTACAGTTACGTCTCATTGCACGAAAATCTTTGAAAACCCGGTATACTTTTGTGATGAATATTTTAAAAAGATTCAAAACAATATAAAATATACAGCTATGAAAAAGATAATTCTGACATTAATCTCTGCCTTCGTTTTAACCATCACAGTGGGTTATGCCGCTAATAAAGATGGTAATGTTCCTCAATACGTAGAATCAGCGTTCAACAGCAATTTTAATTTTGCAAAGAATGTGCAGTGGCAAAAAATGGATAATTATTATGAAGTGATTTTTAATCAGCATGGAAGAACTTTATTCGCATTTTATTCTGAAGATGCTGACTTTATGGGAATCGCAAATTACATTCTATCCGACAGATTACCTGAAACGCTGAAATCTGATTTAAAGACTAAGTATACTAATTATTGGATTTCCGACTTGTTCACTTATTCTATAAATGATAAACCTGGTTATGTTGTTACGCTTGAAAATGCTGATCAGAAAATAATGCTCAAGAGCGATAACGGTAAAACATGGCATTTATACAGATCATTGAGAAGCTAGTAATCACTCAATGCATTAATTGCTTTCTTATAATTTTTCAATAATCGTGGTGCTCTATCAACAGCCCATGCTCTATAAATGTCTCGCATTAAGATAAGGGTAGCATTTGCATTTCCTGATTCACGAGATTCAAATGAAAGCAGCAATTTGCCAATTTCATCTTCTGATTTTATAATCCTGGCCTGGTTATCGTAAATATCAGTAAGTAATCTGTATGTTTCCAGGCTAAGTTTAGAAAAAATATTATTTTGTTTTGCTACCTGCCAGGCAATGTCATTCAAATCTACTCTTAATACTCCATCCGGTGCAATGGCTTGCAAATGTACCTGGCCGCTGTCTAAAAATGTTTTCCGGAATTTTTCATGGTGCAAAGCAGAGTCTATATTCTGCAATACCTTGAGATGATATCTATATTGAATTTCTTCAGATTCATTATTATTTATAATCTCCAGCTTCAACTGATGTAGAACTTCACGCGTTTGCTGGTTTTCGTGAATTTTTGTAAAAACTTCCGTTAAGATGATGGCCAGGGCAACACTGAATACTATCAGCAAAGATTCGCCCAGGTATTCTTTCCAGTTTCTTATAATAATTACTTCAGGACGCTCATCTTTTTTATTATTGGATGGGGCCGGTATATTTTCAGACTCTTTTTCTTCCATATATTATATGACTTAGCTGCTTTAAGATAGTAAAATCTTTCAAAAATCCGGTAATGCAAATCTAAACCCGGAAATTAATATTTAAGAAGCTTTAAAGTTTTGGATTCATTCTGATCAAAATATCTCAGAAAATATACACCGCTTGAAAGAGGCTGACTGATATTAAATTCTAACCATTGCAACAGACCGGCAGTAGTCGGAACAGTTTTCTTCATTATAATTTTACCTGAAACATCCAGCAACAGTAAATTTGCGTTTCCGGTTATGGAAGGTTTGAATATAAGGTTGAATGATTGCAAAAAAGGAACAGGGTAAACTCGGATCCAATCATTACCCAGTAATTGATTATAAGCAGCCAGTCTTTTATTCAGGAGAATAGAATATGCTTTTTCGAAATCAGGTAATCCATATCCGTACCGGTTATCAGGACTGTTGTATTTATTACTTGACTGACGGACTGCAGCGAGTATATCATGCGGACCAAATTCCGGAAAAGCCTGCCAGAGACATATAATCAACCCTGCCAGATTCGGATTTGAATAGGAAGTTCCCGAACCTGAATGTACGATTCCGTCAGGTGCCACATAATAGGCCCCGGCACCAACTGAAACTCCATCGGGTTTTATCTGTCCGGAAGAATTAGGCCCCCAACTGGACGAGTATGCAATCACTCCACTGAAATCTACTGAACCGACCGTGTATACACTGTCTCCGTCCGCAGGACAAAGAACATATTTTTCCTCATTCGTCATTCCTCCTGAATTTCCTGCGCTGGCCGTTACAATCATTCCTTTGCTTACAGCCAGGTTGGCTGCCCGGCTAATCAGCGCAGTATGTCCGTTTCTTTGTGCATAATTCAAATTATAAATCGAATCATCAAAATAGCTATAACCAAGTGAAGTTGTGATCAGATCGGCACCGGCACTGTCTGCAAATTCGGCAGCGGCAACCCAGTTTTGTTCTTCAACCGGTGTTTCTGATGTAATATCTTCTGTTTTAAAAAGCCAGTAACTGGCATCCGGCGCTGTGCCGACCATTGTCCCGGGAATATTGGCAGCAATAATGGAAAAACAATTTGCGCCATGCTGGTCTTCTTCATTTACGCTGACTTTCTGATTTACAAAATCATAAGTCCCAAGTATCCTGTTATAATTTCTTAAACTGTCGAATGCCGGATTACTGAGATAACTGTTGAAGCCATCGTCCAAAATGGCAACCGTCATACCTTCTCCACGAAATCCGAGATCGTGAAGATATTCACCATTATGAATATAAACCTGACTTTGTGATTCGCCATAATTGATAGAATCAGTTACTATGAGACAGTTTGGATTCGCCGTAACGGCTGAAATTCCCAAAATGGCGGGGTGCTGATTAACGGATATCCTCCCTGGAATTTTTTTTATCTGTTTGTTGTTTACCGGCTCGGAAGATATTACAAATGAAAACTGCATCACCTGTTGCAGTACACTCGTATCAGATAAACCAATAAGCACCTGATTAAACCACCTGGATTTGTTCAGGATCCGAAGGGCATGCAGAGAAGAAATACTGTCAATATAAGCCGCTGTAACAGGCAGATCAGTTGAGTCTATACTTATATTCTGTTTTGTCCGCCGTTGAATTGATTTGTCGGAAAGAAAGGAAGCAGGATTTGCAATACTGAATCCGTTATTATTTTTATCCTTTAAATGAACCAGGTATTTATACTCCTGCGCGAAAACGCGCTGAAACAAAAAGAGGGAAATAAATAAAAAAGGTCGCAAGGGGATTAATTATGGGAAACCATGTTGAAAGTCAATCCATATCCGATGGTTGCTCCTGAAGGGTACTCCACATTGGGTGACTGATATACTGAATACAGGAACTGTTTATAAATGAGCCCGATATTTTTACCATAAACTTCTTCACTGAAAACCGTCTGAGTATACGAACCATCACCAAGACCCGTAACACTGTTCGCTTCATTTATAATAACTGAAACGGGAACTGTTCCCATCAATACGTTGAAGGGCTGTCCTGTATTTGAGTAAGTGTAGTCCCATCCATCCATATAGGGAACAGGAGAATCAGCAGATTTCGTGTCTATATATGAATTACCCATCCAGTTTACTCCATTCTGAACCGGTGTTACCATTTTGATAAAACGGAGATTGTTCTCTACTACTTCAACCGAACCGGGCAGCGGTGTTACCATATATGCAATGGAAGGAGTCCATGGCGCAATTTCGTTTGTATCACTCAGGTAACGGATAATACGGTAACTAAGCCTTCCCAGATTATCAGTTATCGTATCATCAACCACTTCTTTTGCATGATAGCTTATAATCGAATCCTGCGATCCGACATTGTAAAATTTGAGGGAATCCATCCGGTAAATAATGTAATTACCCACGACCATCGGATAATAATTTGCCGGAGTATCGGTAATGAGTGGATTATTTTTATTGCAACTGCAAACGATGATAATCAGAGAACAAAGAATAAAATAACTACAGAATCTGCTTCTCATTGGGCAATTAATAACTAATTATAACGCAATCTACTTAGAATTATTGCTATATCTTTGGCTTTTTCCAGGTGAAAAATCTCTTACACGCGCTTTTTTATTACGTCTGCCTTCCCTTTATTTATCTGATTGCTATCTTGCCCTTTCCATTGCTGTATTTCTTCTCTACCGGAGTCTTCTTTTTAATTTATCACGTTTTACATTATCGCAGGAAAATAGTTCGGGAGAATCTTGTAAAATCATTTCCTGAAAAACAACTGAAAGAAATCCAGGAAATAGAACTAAGGTTTTACCGTTATTTCTGTGATCTTTTTCTGGAGACTTTCAAAACCCTTACTATTTCCAAAGAAAGTATGGTTAAGCATTGTGAATTCGCCCCCGAAACCTTATCCATCTTCAATCGTCTTGCAGAAGAGAACCAAAGTTTTATGGTTGTTATGGGTCATTTTGGAAACTGGGAATGGGGTGGTAATACATTTAGTATTTGTTGCAGGCATCAGCTTTATGTGATCTATCATCCTTTAGCCAACAAATATTTTAATGGACTCGTGTATAGAATGCGCACGCGTTTTGGTACCCGACTGATTCCAATGAAAGATACCTTGCGGGACATGCTTAAGAACAGGAATGAATTGAATGCAACTGCATTTATCGCAGACCAGTCTCCGCTTCCCGACAGGGCATACTGGATGAGTTTCCTGAATCAGGATACACCCGTTTTTCTTGGTATTGAAAAAATTGCGTTAAAGATTCGTTATCCCATTGTCTATATCACCATAAGAAGAGTTAAAAGGGGCTATTACAAGGTATTTGCCGACAGAATTGAACTACCTTTGCGGCGGGAAGAGACAGGAGCGATCACTGAAATTCATACCAGGAAACTGGAAAATGATATCCGGAGCCAGCCTGAGAATTGGTTATGGACCCACCGGAGATGGAAACACATTCGACCTCAAAATTAAAGTAGCATCAATGCTCTGTGGAAAAGAACTTATACTGGCGACTAAACCCTTTGCAAAGGAGATAAGAAGTAAAAGCTGGATGCATGTGATTACTACTATTCTTTTCCTTGCGTTGTCTCTTACGGCAACAATTATGATACCATTTCTTCCAGTAAGGTTATTCTTCAGCGTTCTAACAGGGCTACTGTTGGTTCGAATGTTTATCATATATCATGATCATCAGCACCATTCTATACTCACACATTCAAAACTGGCAGATTTTATTATGACTGCTTTTGGGGTATTTATACTTTCCCCAACCAGTATCTGGAAAAGATCCCATGATCATCACCACAATAATAATTCTAAATTATTCAGCGCCAGCATTGGCTCTTATCCGATAGCAACTAAGAAGAAATTCGAGGAGATGAGCAATCGCCAGAAATTTGAATACCTGGCTATCAGGCATCCGTTAACGATAGCTCTTGGCTATTTTTCGATGTTTATATTCGGAATGTGTATTGCTTCTTTTGTAAGTAACCCACGCAAGCATTATGATTCACTGATTGCCCTGATTATACATGTATCAGTATCTGTATTGTTATTTATTTTACTTGGATGGCAGATCTGGTTCTTTTTATTTTTTCTGCCCTTTATCATTGCCTTTGCCATGGGAGCTTATCTTTTTTATGCCCAGCATAATTTCCCGGGGGTTACGTTTTCAGACAATAACGAATGGGCTTACGAAAAGGCGGCAATGGAATCCTCCAGCTATATGGTGATGAATCCTGTTATGGCATGGCTCACGGGAAATATTGGATACCATCATATACATCACCTGAATTCCAAAATACCCTTTTACCGTCTTCCTGAGGTGATGGATAAATTTAAAGAACTTCAAAATTGCAAACGCACTTCATTGCGTATCAAAGAAATTGTCGCCTGTCTCCGTTTGAAAATCTGGGATCAGGAAAAAAAGAAAATGGTGGGATTAAGGGATATCCGTTAAAGCTTTCTTCTCCAGGAAAGCCGCATACCACTTGCCCGAAGCTTTCACAATTCTTTCCTGCGTTTTAAAATTTACATGCACCAGTCCGAATTTCGGATAATATCCTTCCGCCCATTCAAAATTATCCATGAGGGTCCAGACAAAATATCCATTTACCGGAGCCCCATCCTGCTTTGCTAGCAGCACCTGTGCAATATGATCTTTTATATAAATCATTCTTTTCTGATCATTTACTTCACCTTCTTCATAACGATCTTCAAATGCAGCTCCATTTTCAGTAATAATAATTTCCTTCAGGTTTTTATATTGGCTCCAGCGCATAAGCGCATGATAGATCGCGGGTGGATGCACTTCCCAGTCCATCTGGGTTCTTTCAACATTCCTTTTGCCTGCTTTGATGATTTTTGCCTTTATAAAGGGCATAAAAGGGGCATGCCGCACGAGTTCACGGGTATAATTCTGAAGACCTATAAAATCCATATCGAAAGCAAGTTTTGCTGTATCACCATCTTTATAAAATCTTTCAAGTCCCTGTAATATTTTCAGGTCCTTCAGCGGATAACCCATTCCCAGCAATGGTTCAATAAATAACCGGTTTAACAAGGCATCTGTTTTTTTTACGGCGGCTCTGTCTTTTTCAATTTCCCTTAAAGGTTCAATATGTGAATATGAAAAGGTGGTTCCAACTTTTGATTCGGGAGAAAGACTTTTCACAATTCTTCCACCTTCTGCCTGGCAAAGGGCCGCATGATGTGCAGATGAAAGGAAATTAGTCAATCCCTTTTTTCCTGGTGCATGTACTCCTAAAAAATAACCTGCTCCCGTAAACACGATGGGTTCATTCAATATCATCCAGCGTTGTACCCGATCGCCAAATTGTTTTACACAGTATTCCACATACGAACTAAACCAGTTGATTATTTCGCGGTTCGTCCAGCCACCTTTCCGCTCCAGGGCAGCCGGCAGATCCCAGTGATACAATGTTACCCATGGCTGAATTTTATTGGCCATGCATTCATCGATCAGGCGGTTATAAAAATCCACGCCGGGTTGATTAACAGTACCCGTTCCATCCGGAAAGATTCTGCTCCAGGCAATGGAAAACCGATAATTGGGAATGTTCAGTTGATTCATCAGGCGTATATCCTGCGGATACCGGTAATAAAAATCACAGGCCGTTTCCCCATGATGGCCATTTAGGATTTTTTTCTTTTTTTGGGTGAACTCATCCCAAATGGAAGAGCCCTTCCCATCAGCATCATGAGCGCCTTCGATCTGGTAAGCAGCTGTGGAAACACCCCAGTGGAAATCATGTCCAAACGCCGCCCGCTTCAATTGCATATTATTCGGGCGATTGATTTAAGATATGTTTCAGACTTTTCTCTCTGAGTTTTTTTACAGAATGAATTCCATTGCCAAGTGAAATACTCAGCCTGTCTTCTTCGAATATATTTTCACGGATAACCATATCAATAATTTTTTCCGTTATATCAGGATACAATACAGGAATAGATTGCGGATTCCTTGTCCAGGATTTTATTTTATCAATATGTTTATCTTTCAGTGATTTTAAAACAGGAACGCCCATGGTGGAGAGTGCAGCAGCATTACACTGCTGTTCATACTGGCCCTTCATAGGTATTACAAGCAACTTTTTTTTCAGGTATAATGCTTCAGCTGGTGTTTCAAATCCGGCACCGCAAAGGATACCCGTACAGCTGATCAGGCTATTAATAAATGCATCATTTTCTATTGGCCGAATGAAAATATTTCCATCCCTGTATGTTTCTTTACTGTGCTTGCTGAAAACCTGCCATTCGATATTTTTTATTTCTGATAATACACGGATAATTCTCTTGTCGGAATAAGCCGGAAGATAAACTGCATAATGGGTCTTTATTTCGACCGAAGGATTTCTGATTTCACTCCGGATGACCGGTGTAAAAATTTCTTCACTATATTTTGCGAAATGAAACCCGTAAGCTTTTGAAACGGGTGCATAATTGAGTAAAATGGATTTTCCAATCATGTCTTTCTTATCGGGCCTTGGCGCATTTTTATTAATGACAGCAGCCTGGTGGCTGAGTCCAACACAATGTTTATGTTTTCTCCGGCAGGCCCAGGCGCTAACGGGTTCAAAATCGCTGATGACAAGATCATAGTTTTCTACCGGCAGGCTTTGGATTTCTTTAAACAATCTTTTAAGATTACTTTTTTTATAAGTGGCCATAACATCGATACCACCTTTTTTTCCGAAGATAAAACATAGCCCTTTGAAACGGTATTTTACCGGATAAGGAAGAACAACATCAGCCTGGGTTCCACTGATGAGAAGGTCAAGTTCTCCTTTTTTCTGAAGTATGGGGATAATTTCCCTGGCCCTGCTGAGATGGCCGTTGCCGGTGCCTTGTATGGCATACAATATTTTCATCCGGTAAAATGGTTAATAAAATCCATCAATGGATTTTATAATATTTAAACGCCGGATAAAAGGCTGATAGCCTGGTTAAAAAAAGCCGGATGCCGACACGTGTAAAAAAATAACTTAGCTTCTTCATACGGATTGATTATTAACAGATAGATTCTCGCATAGTAAAGTAACAAAACCAATGTGATGCGAACATGAAGACAATGTTAGGGAATTATGAATTACTGATGTATTAAAGCTTTAGAATTAAAACTTTACCACCAAAAGTGCATGCCCAGCCAGTGCTCATATCCAGAAAATGGAATCCGGAAAAGGAATCAGCCCCCATTTTACAACTGGTCAGCCATGTTGCTCCCTTCTTCGGAATTATTTCATTAATTTAAAAGGAAATAAGCCCACCATGCTTTCTGATTTCCGGAAAATCAGGTCATTCCTGATTTTGACAATCCTGATTCTTTTCAGTCATATTTTATTTGCACAGAGAATAATTGATGTGAAATATGAGCAGGATGAAAAAGGCGCATACGTATTTTCCTGTATCAATTATGCCTATTGCAATTATATTCTCGAACTCGGGTTTACTACTTTTAATAATGTAAAATGCGATCAGCCCCTTCCGTATCATGCTGAAGTAAAGCCCGGGTATAATAAACTTTTTACTATTTCTGCCATTGATCCCCAGGCTCCCCTGCTTTTTAAATATGGCAGTACTAACCAGAAAGGTTGCATGCATCCGGCTGTGAACAGGAACTTTACTTATCTCTTCCCTATTTCTCCCGGTAAAGAGGCACAGGTGTATGAAATGTCGCCGGATAAATTAATTGATTCTGCAGCATATGCAAAAGCATCTGTAAATAAATCCGTGGATAAACCTTCTGATTCTGCATCATGGTATGTTTTGAGATTAAGAATGAAAGCGGGAGATACTATTTATGCAGCCCGGAAAGGAATTGTAAATGAAATAAAGGATCAGAGCGGAGCTAATGATGCCGGTCAGTCGAGCATCGGAGCCGAAAATTATATTGAAATCACACAACCCGATTGTTCATTTGCCCGCTATGGGATTTTGAAGAAAAGTGCTGCGCTGGTAAAACCGGGTCAGGCAGTGAAAGCAGGTCAACCCATCGGCCTCGTGGGTGGTGATATGTATGGCCGCGGTTCTGATCTTAAGTTTAGTGTTTATTATTATCAGGAAGAAAATGGAACTTTAAATCAGGCAAATGTTCCGCATTATATTATACCACAGATCTGGACGAAAAATAATGGTAAAGGAAGACTCAGACACGGAGCGTTATATATCAGTGAATTTCCAGCTGCAGTATTGAACCAGGAAACACCAGTTGTTGCACCGAAAAAAAAGACAAAGAAGAATTCTTAGTATAAGAGTATAGGAGTATAAGAGTATTAGTATAAGAATATAAGAGTATAAGAGTATAGGAGTATTAGAGAGAATAATATTCAGTGAATTTATTTAAGGGCAAAAACAACGATTAACGATCCTCCACTCTTAAACTCCTATACTCTTATACTCTTATACTCTTATACTTCCTAGAGTTTACTTTAGTTGATAAGCGACAACCCTCTTGTCAAAAAAAGTAGGAACGTATACGATCTTTTTAACCGGATCATACCCTATATCTGCCGTATTCTTTTTTTCATTATGAGTGTCCAGCAGGAGTTCTGTTTGCCCGTTTGCGTAAACATAATAAATATAACCTACCCATGATGTTGCGAGATAGTCTCCATTGCCAATAGGTTCGATCCCATCGATATCATGACCTATATCCGCTATCTGCTTAATCTGTTTCTTGTTGTCTGCGATCATCAGGGCCGGCCCTTTTGCATACACCAATCCTTCTTTCACGGCTTTTAGTCCGTTCGCGCCGGTAACATTGTCAAGATATAAAGTTGGTTTTTCATCTTCCAGTTTCCAGATCCTGCCGGTTTTTGAATCAGAAACAAATACGACTCCTTTATCAGTAACTGTAATATCATTCAGGCCACTGGCGCCTTCAATCGGAATTTTCTTTATTATTCTGCCCTTGGGAATATCAACGACTACAACTTCAGAAATATCTGCAGCATACATTTTATCCTTATACATACCAAGGCCTTTCGGGGCATTTAAACCACTAATCCATAATGAATCATAGTTTGTTCCCGCAGTTGTCAAATGACCAATACCACCTTTTCCATCCACATCCCATGGCCCTCCTTCAATAAGAGATACATATAAAAGGTTGTTTTTAAGATCAGGAAGCACGGATTCAGGGGTATTTACAATCTGATCTGTTGACCATATTTGAGTTAGTGAATGTTTTTGTGCGCGGCTAACGAGGAATGCAGGAATTAAAAACAACAGGCAGGTAAGAAACTTTTTCATATGAATGATTTTGAATGGATGAATAAAATTATTATACTTTGACAATTCAGGAAATTTTATTTGTTTCAAAAGGAAGATTTCGTAAATTCAATAAACGCCTGCCATGTCAAATCAGAAGACTTTTACACAGACCGAAATTGCACCACTGGGCAGTTTGGATGAATGGGAAGAAGATGTATTAAAAAGATACCCTGAAAATGAAACACCTGCAAAAGCTAAAGAGGCATTCCGGAATTATGAAGATCCTGCCCGTGATACAGTAAAGGAATTTTACCGTCTTAATCATACGTATCAGACTTACGATTTCGTACAGGCCAAAAGAAATGAATTCCTGCAATTCAGCAAAAAAGAAATGCCCGTATGGGAAGCGTTTCAATTTTTGAATCAGCTGGTTGATGATTCTGATCCCGACACAGACCTCGATCAATTCCAACATCTGCTTCAGACATCAGAAGCTATCCGTGCCGACGGGCATCCTGACTGGATGGTAGCAGTGGGCCTGGTGCATGATATGGGAAAAGTACTTTGTTTGTTTGGCGAACCACAGTGGGCAGTTGTAGGTGATACATTTCCGGTGGGGTGCGCTCATTCTGACAAAATTGTTTATCCCGAATTCTTTGCATACAATCCGGATACAAATGATCCGGGACTGAATACTACTTTGGGAATTTATAAATCTAATTGCGGATTAAGAAATGTTACGATGTCCTGGGGTCACGATGAATATGTTTATCAGATTCTGAAACATTCATTACCGGAACCGGGATTATATATGCTTCGCTACCACTCCTTTTATGCCTGGCACCGTGAAGGAGCTTATGATTATTTACTGGATGATCACGACAGGGAAATGCTTACATGGGTAAAACTCTTCAATCCTTACGATCTCTACTCAAAAAATCCTGTTCCGCCAGACTGGACAAAGCTCAAACCATACTATGAAGAGCTTGTCGGTAAATACCTTCCATCAATGCTTAAATTCTAAACTTCTTGCCCAACAGAAACAGGAGAATCTTCCCCCGTGCATAAATTACAGCGAGCGGACTACCTTGTATTTTTTGTCTATTTCATAGTCGTTTCTGCTTACGGATATTATGTATACAGGAAGAAAAAATCATTTACTATTGATTCAAAAGATTTTTTTCTTGCGGAAGGATCTCTAACCTGGTGGGCTATTGGAGCTTCCCTAATTGCTTCTAATATTTCTGCCGAACATTTTATCGGTATGTCAGGATCTGGTTATGCCCTGGGACTCGCCATTTCAACTTATGAATGGATGGCGGCGGCTACCCTGCTCATCGTGGCAATATTTATTCTTCCGATCTATCTCAGGAATAAAATTTTTACGATGCCACAGTTCCTGGCGAGAAGGTATAATCAGCAGGTCAGCACCCTGATGGCAGTATTCTGGTTGCTCGTATATGTTTTCGTTAATCTCACTTCCATTATATACCTCGGAGCGCTTGCGATTACTTCCATTTCAGATATTTCTTTTGGGTGGAGTATTGCCTGTCTGGCTTTGTTTTCAATTATCGTTACACTCGGGGGAATGAAAGTAATTGGATATACAGATGTAATCCAGGTGCTGGTCCTGATCGTAGGTGGATTGGTAACTACCTATCTGGCTCTCACTCTTCTTTCAGGACATTTTGGATATGGAAATAATATTTTGAAGGGATTGTCCATCCTCCGTAAAGAAGCGCCGGACCATTTTCATATGATCTTTCATAAGGGGAATCCGTATTATAAAGATCTTCCCGGTTTATCAGTTGTAATCGGCGGGATGTGGATCAATAACCTGGCCTATTGGGGATGCAATCAATATATTATCCAGCGTGCATTAGGTGCCAATCTCAAAACCGCAAGGAGCGGACTGCTATTCGCTGCTTTTTTAAAATTGCTGGTACCCGTTATTGTTGTACTTCCGGGCATTACGATGTTTGTTTTACATAAGAATGGGATGTTTCAAAATGAAATGATGCCCGATGGAGTTATAAAACCGGATCATGCATACCCAACCCTGATGAACTTATTACCACCGGGTTTGAAGGGTGTTGCATTTGCAGCCCTGACAGCTGCCGTCGTTGCTTCTCTTGCAGGTAAGGCAAATAGTATATCAACAATATTTTCACTCGACATCTATAAGAAATATTTTAATAAGGAAGCTTCAGAAAAACAATTGGTGGGAATTGGTAAATGGGTCGTAATTGTTGCGATGGGCATTGCAGCTTTGATTGCGCCAGCACTAAAAAATCTGGACCAGGCTTACCAGTTTATTCAGGAATATGTCGGATTCATTTCACCTGGTGTACTCGCGATTTTCTTACTGGGTTTTTTTTGGAAGCGGACAACAGCCGCTGCCGCATTAATCGGGAGTCTGCTGACAATTCCCGTATCTGCCATTTTAAAATTTCTGCCCGTCTGGACGAACGGCATTTTTCCGGATTATCCTTTCCTCGATCGAATGACGATAACTTTTGTAATCATTGTATTCATAATGATCGGGATCAGTTTATTCAGAACATCTTCTCCGGATAAATCACATACCATCATCATTGATAAAAAAGACTTTAGGGTTTCCCATGCATTTATTCTGGGTTCTGTAATTATTATGGGCATACTGGCAGGACTTTATACAGTGTTCTGGTAGTTAGTAATATCTCCCTATAGTGGGATCCTCAACTATTGCTTTTTTTAATTCAGCAGGGTCGATGGAGCCTTCTTTTGAATAAACGATTTTACCTCCGGGTTCAACCAGGATGGTATAAGGCAGGGCGCCGGGCCATTTGGAGTCAATGGCGTCGATAAGTTTATAATTATCATCTCCTGAAAAAATATAATTTTTATTTGAGGCTTCCTGTTTCTGCAAATATTGAAGCGCCTTTTTCTTTTTATCAATTCCATCGGCACTGATAGAAATAAATTCAAAATCACGTTTACGATACATCCGGTTCATAGTAATGAATTCAGGGAATTCTGCAACACATGGACCGCACCATGTAGCCCAAACGTTGATAAGTCTTAATTTGTCTGAATGATTTTGTACCAGCTCCCTGATACCCTTTTCATCGATAGAATCCAGGCTGACAGGTTCTTTAGCCCATTCCACCTTCGCTTTATCAATCCAGCTACTCTTCTCGGACCATTTAATACTACATCCGAAAACTTTTGTAGTGGGTACGGAAACCGGCTTGCCGGCTAAAAGCTCATCAATGGCATTTCGTGCATCTCTCTCTGTAGGCGTCTTAGTTGGTTTTTCAATATTATCAATCCTGCCGCTATAACGGAGGATTCTTTTATTGTCGAAAATAAAAACATGTGGTGTGGCGATGGGTCCGTATGCAAGCGCCACCTTTTCATTTTGCCCATCATAGAGATATGGGAAATTGAATTTTTTTTCATTGGCCCGCAGTTTCATCTCATCAAATGAATCGCCCATATCCGTGTACCCTAACTCATCCAGATTAATGGAACTGGGATCATTGGGCATTATGGCAATTACCGAAACTTTTTTTGTGGCATAGTCATTGGTGAGTTGAATAATCCGGTCTTCATATGCCTGGGCAGTCGGACAATGGTTACATGTAAAAATAATAACCAGGATATCTGATTTTTCGAAAGAAGCAAGACTGTAAGTTTTCCCATCTGTGCCAGGTAGTGAGAATGGCGGTGCAGGCGACCCGATGGGCAAACTGGGGTGATCACTCATAAATCCTGAATGGAACCCTCCGTTTCCACTATCCTTACCCATAACTGAAAACAGGATCAGGCTACAGACTATCAGCAGGCAGGCTTTCATTCGTTAATATTTACTTTTTTCAATATAATACCCCGTAAAAGGTAATAAATTTTGAAAAACCCTGATGCCTTATGGGAATAAAAAATAAAATGTAGTAGGATTGACGTAGTAAATTCCATAAGAAGACTCCGGAATTTCAATATGAAGTAGTATGGATGTAGCTTAAAAAATGAAATTTGTTCTAAAGAACATACATTTATAAAATAAATAACGATTGCTCAATTAAAATTTAAGCCATGACTTCCAGAAGGGTTTTTATAAAATCTGCCTCCGCTCTATCTGCTGCCATATTTGTAAAAGGTCCCCTGAATACTTTTGCTGCAGCACCATTGATAGGCCTGCAATTATATACGGTAAGGGATGCTATGGAAAAAGATCCGGAGGGAACCCTTGCAAAAGTTGCACAGATCGGGTTTAATTCCGTGGAAAATGCAACTTATACCGGATCTGAAAAGTTCTACGGGATGGATGCAGATACCTATAAAAAGCTCTTAAAGAATAATGGACTGGTTGCTCTTAGCGGACATTACAGGGTCGGTGAAGAAATGGTAAAGGGAGCGCCTCAGAATGGTACGATATTGCATGACTGGCAGAAAGCTGTTGATGATGCTTCAGCAGTCGGATTAAAATATATGGTATGTGCTTATTTATCTGATCAGGAGCGCGGCACACTGGATCATTATAAACAACTGGCTGATATATTTAATAAAGCGGCTGAGACCTGCAAAAAGTCGGGCATTCAATTCTGTTACCATAACCACAATTTTGAATTTGAAGCACAGAATGGTGTTTTTCCCTATGATATATTGCTGGATAAAACTGATAAGGATCTTGTGAAAATGGAAATAGATTTGTATTGGATTAAAAAAGCAGGACAGGATCCACTGGCACTATTCCAAAAAAATCCGGGCAGATTTCCTCTCTGGCATATAAAAGATATGTCGAAAGAAGCCAGTCAGACTTTTACAGAAGTCGGAAATGGTATTATTGACTTCAAGACTATATTTCAGCATAAGGGCGAAGCAGGTATGAAGTATTTCTTCGTTGAACAGGATAAGTGTCCCGGTTCTCCATTCGACAGTATCTCCCAAAGCATAAAATTCATTAAGGCAAACCTGGTTTAATTATTAATTGTTAGTTGTTAATTGTTAACAAATAAGTTCTAAACGATACACTACTATAAATAATAACAACTAACAATTAACAACTAACAATTAGACCTTAGTTTTTATATCATGTGAGGAAATTTCAAGCAGGAAGTCAAAAAGATTAGTTTCAGTATTAATTTTCAGTTTTTTCCTCAGCCTGTACCTGCCAATTTCTACCCCGCGAACGGATATGCTCTCAAGCTGCGCAATTTCTTTACTGGAAAGATTCATTCTCAGGTAAGCGCAAAGTTTCAATTCATGCGGACTGAGCGTTGGATATTGCGTTTTAATATTACTCAGGAAATCACTATGTACATGATCAAAGTGCTGAGCAAATAGCTCCCAGTCTTTGTCCATTTTATTTTCTTCACTCAGGATGCGCATGATTTTTTTAAACTCATCAGGTGCAGCATGGCCGTTTGCATTTTTCTTAATCCGGCTCATCTCATCTTTAATGTTGCCCAGGAGTTCGCCCTTCTGTACCAGATGCATGGCAGTGGATGCAAGTTCAGTATTTTTAAATGCGATTTCTGATTCCAGTTTTTCATTTCGGAGTTTTACTATCTCTTTCTCGGATTTTTCCAGTTCCAGCTCATGGAGGTAGGTTAATTTTTTTTGCTCATCTTCATATTTTTGTTGCTGTTCAAGAAAAATTTGTTTTTGCCAGCGGAATATCAGGTAGATAATTCCTAATATCAGTAACACATAGGATATATAAGCAAAGGTTGTCTGATACCATGGAGGTAAAACGATAAACTTGTAGATTTTTACTGAAGATTCATTGCCCAGGTTATTTTTCGCTCTAACCAGAAATTCATATTGTCCGGGAGGAAGGTTTGTATATTCTTTTTCCGATTTTTTAGACCATTCTGACCAGGAAGTATTGAATCCATTCAATAAATAACTGTATTGAACATTTGATTGCTGTGCATATACAGGTGCAGAATATTCAAAATGAATGGAATTCATATTGTTGCTTACACTCGGAACATCGGTTTGTGGTTGAATCAGCGGATGGTTTATCTGATCAAAATATCCTCCAAACAGCAGGCTGTCCGAATTACCAAAGGCTTTTACTGAACGGATCATAACGTCTAATCTGTAACGGTTCTTTTTATATGCATCATAATTAATATGATAAAATCCCTTTTCAGATCCAACGAGGATATTAGAATTATTATAGGGATAAACGTTTTCATCACCTCCGACCATTTTACCATTCAGTTCCGGGAAGTATATTATTTTAGGAACTTTCCAGGAAAAGTCTAAGACCCCTAAATTTTTATCTTCCACGAACCAGATATTACCAGACGCATCTTCTTTGAGATACCTGATATTCCGCGTGCCGAAAAATGAAGTAAAATATGGGGACTGTTCAAACCTGTCAGTCTTTGGGTCATATTCATAAATACCTTTCTCCGTAGCCACAACGATCCTGTTTAAAACCTTGTATAATTGATTTTTTACAGAAGAAGGAAGACCCTGTTCATCAGTGTATAACCGAACGATTGCTGTCATGCCGGGACGGGGATCTATTTTATAAATTCCACGATAAGGGTGACCGACCCAGATTGTATTATTATTATCTATTGCAACAAACTGGGAATATTCGCTGAAACCCGGAATATTTCCTTTTGAAATAAATTGTTTGTTATCCCATTCCAAAATATCAAGTCCGGATTCATTACCGGCTAAAACCAGTCTGGATGGAAGCACATTTGATAATGGAAGAAAGCAATGAAAACCTACAGAAGAATTTATAGTTGCCTCCTGTCCTGAATGCAAAGTATAAGACCCGTCATGATATCCAAATAATAGTTCTCCATTGATATCAGTGAGACACCAGGAAGAACCTTTTGAGTAAGGCAAAGGAATGAAATCGCCGTCTACGAAACTCAGATCTGTTTTCCCTTTCATAGGCACTTTATAGAAGCCATTGGAAGTGCCGACATACAGCGCATCCTCGTAAATCAGGGACGTATATCCTTTGCCTTCATTGAGTTTTTCCGGATAAATATGTTTTATGGCATTGTTATAAGCAATAAAATCAATGCCGTCATCAAGACCCAGCCACAGATTATTGTCCTTGTCCAGAAACATGGAAAGGATATTATTTATTTGCAACCCCTCCTTACGGGAAAGATTCTGAATTACCTCACCCTTTTTGTTTACAACATAACAGCCATTCATATTTGTACCAACCCCAATCCAGTCATTTGTCACGGGAATCGCAGTCAGGATACGCTGGTTCTGTAAGGGATTAAAACCTGCGAACCGGAATGGAGTCAGTTTATTTTTATATAAAATAAAAAATCCCGACGTGATTGTAGTAAGAAAACTACTGTCATTGCCAAAAGGAAACATCGATGAAACAATGAACCCTGAAGGAAGAGGTGGGTCGTCAAGATAACTTGTCCAAAGGCCGTTATTGAATTTCATGAGTCCGGCATTCAGGTCCTGGGCAATTAGTGTGTTGTTGCCAATTCCGAGAAAAGCCCATTCACTGGGAGCGGGATACACCGTAATAGAGTAGCCGTTATATTGAAAAATCTTCTCCTTTGAACGGAAAAAAACATCGTTGCCCAACGTTACAATATTCCAGATATCCGTAAATGAATAGTCTCTTTTAGATAATAGTGGCTTCAGAGAAGTAAAGAATAATTTTCCATTTTTATCAGGACTGAAATAGCCGAAATCATCCTGGCCACCGGCATATATCCTGTTGTCCTTCCCCATGATAATTGAGCGGACGATTGTCTTGTTTGGGATGGAGTACAATTTCCAGGAAGAACCGTCAAAACTGAGTAATCCGTCCAGATTAGCGAAATACATGATCCCATTCTGATCCTGCACGATGCTTCTATTTTCAGTTCCGGCATTGTAACTGCTTTTGTAGTAGTTAATAATGTCAGGAATACCGATGGGATTTTGACCTTTTACAATGGCTGTACAGAAGAAAAGTAAAAAATAAAGCACCCGGTTCATACGCAAATCAATCTGAATCAAATGTAAGGGGAAACGGCATAAAAAATATCGCTGAAAACACCCGCTGGTATATCCTGGGCATTTTCCCGTTTAAAATTCTTATTTGATGTAGTGATGATGTAGTGCTTATAAAAGATATCAGTTTATTTTTTATGTGAAGTAGTATTGAAGTAGCTTGAAAACTTATCTTCCGTCTATTCGATTATAATTTCATCCTCGTCAGTAATTATTCAAATTTTTCAATTTCATTTCATGAAGCAGCAGCTTGCCATTTTCCTGTTACTGTTTTCTTTTAGTGCCTATTGTCAACAAAATCCTGTTGGAATATTTGACGGCCATGGTGATATTGGGTCCCATGTTAAGCCTGGTTCTGCAACCTTTATACCCGAAACAGGCCAGTATGTTATCTCAGGTGCCGGTTACAATGTATGGGCTGATCACGATGAATTTCAGTTTGTCTGGAAGAAAATGAAGGGGGATTTTATTATTTCTGCAAGGGCTGAGTTTCTGGGGACCTGGGTAAATTACCATAGAAAAGTTGGGGTTATGGTGCGTAAATCGCTGGATGGTAATTCTGCACACGTAAATGCGGTGGAGCATGGGGACGGACTCACGTCCCTTCAGTTCCGCAGAACAGCCGGGGCACAGACAGAAGAGATCAAATCGAAATTGACCAAGGCGAATATCATCCAGCTGGAACGTAAGGGAAATCAATACATTATGCGTGCAGCAGTTTATGGGGAACCATTTATTACAGATACCATTTCTAATATTGACCTGGGGGATGAAGTATATGTTGGCCTTTTTGTGGGATCTCATAATTCGGATATTCTTGAAACAGGGGTTTTCAGTAATGTTCGTTTAACTGTTCCTTTTAAAGGTATTGCGGACCAGAACACAGAGATGACATTGGGAAGTAACCTGGAATTACTGGAAATTGCCTCCGGGAAAAGAGACATCATTTATACAGTTCCCTATTCCATTCAGGCTCCAAACTGGATGACAGATGGAGGGAGCCTTATTTTTAATGATTTTAAAGGTCTTATTTATCGTTTTGACCTTGCTTCCAAAACTGTAAGTCCCATCAATACAGGAACTATAAACAAAAATAATAATGATCATGTAATTTCTTTTGATGGCTCCATGCTGGGGCTTAGCAGTAATGTGCAATCGCTTGGTGGTTCAATAATTTATACTGTGCCGGTTGGCGGTGGAACACCTAAACAAATAACCCCTCGTGGTCCTTCTTATTTGCATGGATGGTCACCTGACGGTAATTCTCTTGTATTCTGCGGGGAGAGGAATGGAGAATTTGACGTGTATAAAATTCCGGCTGCAGGTGGAAATGAAATCCGTCTTACGGATACCAAGGGTCTGGATGACGGTCCTGAATATACACCTGACGGAAAATATATTTATTTTAATTCAGTTCGTTCCGGTTCAATGCAGATATGGCGGATGAAACCGGATGGAAAAGATCCTGAACAAGTTACTAACGATGAATTCAACAACTGGTTTGCCCATATATCCCCGGATGGTAAGTGGATCGTTTTTATTTCATTCCTTAAAGAAGAAGTACAGCCAGGCATTCATCCGCCTTACAAAAATGTTTATATACGGCTGATGCCTTTTAGTGGTGGTCCGGCAAAAGTAATTGCTTATTTCTATGGCGGGCAGGGTAGCATCAATACTCCGTCCTGGTCTCCCGATAGTAAACGGATTGCATTTATCAGCAATTCAGTTATACGGTAACTAAATCTTTGAATGACGACTTCTTCAGTATGATGTACTAATGAAGTATCATTTCAAGCTGATTACACTGATTTTGAGAAGCTGATGTGGTATTGAAGTAGTAAAAAATATTGGAAAAGACTTATAGCAGGATAGATTTGGTGAAAGGATTCTGCTTATGAAATTGAAGCTCCTCATCTTTTTCTTTTCATTTTTTTATCTGCCCTGTTTTTCCCAAACTAACAAACTGGGAATTTTTGAAAATCAACAGGACATCGGGTATGTAAAACATGCAGGTTCCTCTGCTTATGACGAAGTTTCCCAGAGTTACACCATTAAAGGTTCTGGCGCCAATATCTGGTTTAATGAAGACCAGTTCCACTACACGTATAAAAAAATCTCAGGAGATTTTATTCTCACTGCAGATTTTGCTTTTACAGGCGACACTACAGGCGCGGTTGGTCATCGGAAAATTGGCTGGATGGTCAGAGAGTCAACGGCCGCTGATGCCGTCAGCATGAACGGCTGTATTCATATCGACGGATTGATCGCCTTGCAGTGGAGGGAAATGAAGGGTGCATTTATGCAGGATCCACAGGGTGAAATTTTCTCTGCCAAAAGAGGCTTGCAAACCATGCAGCTGGAACGCAGAGGAAAAACATTGATCATGAGGATGGCAAATCCGGGAGAACCTTTACAGGTTGTAGGTAAACATGATTTGAATGACCTGAAAGATACAGTGCTGGCCGGATTGTATATCTGCGCCCATGATTCAGATGCCCTTGTATCCGCCCGTGTATGGAATGTCCGTATCGACCATCCGGTAGAAAATCCATATATACCCAATCCCTTATTAGCAAAACCAGCACCCCAGGAAATCATGGGCTCCCGACTCGAAATTGTAGATGCTGTGGATGGAAACCGTAAAGTAATATATGAATCAAAGGGTCGTTTTGAAGCGCCAAACTGGATGCCGGACGGTAAAAAATTATTATTCAATGATCACGGGTCCCTGTATACTATTCCTATAAATGGTGGAGCACCGGAAAAATTAAATACAGGTTCAGCCACAAAAATAAATAATGATCATGGAATATCATTTGATGGAAAAACCCTGGCGATCAGTAATTCGAGAGAAGGTATGCCAGGCGGGGGGTCATCAGTGTATGTGCTTCCACTCACAGGAGGTGAACCCCGCCTGCTTATAGAACAAACTCCATCTTACTGGCATGGCTGGAATCCGAATAATAAAGAAGTTTGTTTCGTTGCGCAACGCGGAAGTAAAATTTATAACCTTTATAAACAGGATATAAACGGAGGGAAGGAAATTCAACTCACGTTTAATACAAAGGGACATGTGGATGGTCCTGAATATTCTCCCGACGGGAAATATATCTATTACAATGCAAATCCTTCCGGTACCATGCAGATCTGGAGAATGAAACCGGATGGATCAGGCAAGGAGCAAATAACATTTGATCAGTATCATAACTGGTTCCCTCATATTTCTCCGGATGGGAAATGGATCGTATTTATTTCTTTTCCTCCGGATATAGATCCCAACTCACATCCTTCATATCAGAGAGTCATGCTGCGCCTGATGCCCTCATCCGGTGGAGCTCCAAGGGTTCTGGCATATTTATTTGGCGGGCAGGGAACGTTAAACGCACCTTCCTGGTCGCCGGACAGTAAACGAATTGCATTTGTAAGTAATTCAGATAAATAATTAAACATGGTACATGGTTAGACTTTTAATAGTTGATATAGCGAAAAAGGATTAAAGGGTATTTAAATTTTGCCGTCGGAGAAAAGTTCTTTTTGATAATAACTAAAATAAAGATTGCTTATGCCAAAGAAAAAAACCGGGCTAAAAAAAATGGGTTGCATGCTGGCTGTGTTACTTCTTCTATCATGCACCATTTTTGCCCAAAAGACCATCACAGGGAAAGTGATTAATAAATCCGATCACCAGCCTATCGCCAATGCAACAGTTATTGTCAGGGGAGCATTGGTAGGTTCTCAAACAGATTCCTCCGGAGTCTTCAGTATTGTAGTTCCGAAAGATAACAGCATACTTGAAATTTCATCTGTCGGATTTGAGAGCGTCGCTATATCAGTTAGCGGTAAGAACAGTCTTGGCGAAATCCAGCTCGCAAGTTCAGCCAGTACTTTAAACGAGGTTGTTGTAACCGGATATACATCCCAGAAAAGAAAAGATATTACAGCGGCAGTATCCGTCGTGAATGTGGCAGATATGAAACAAACACCTTCGGGGAGTACAGAAGCTTTGTTACAGGGACAGGCATCGGGTGTCACTGTTTTTACAACAGGAGCACCAGGCGGCCCTTCAGTAGTTCAGGTCAGGGGTATTACTTCATCGGGTAATTCAGCACCACTTGTACTGGTAGACGGCGTCCCTTCGAGTATGCATGATTTGAATTCTTACGATATTGAATCCATACAAGTATTAAAGGACGCTGGTGGTGCCGCTATTTACGGAGTTCGTGGATCCAATGGTGTTATTGTTATTACAACCAGAAGAGGCGGGGGTAACTTCAGAATTAATTATGATGGATTTGTTGGCAGTCAGCAGCCCTTAAGCAAAAGCTGGAGTCTCGCTTCACCGACGCAGACAGGCACAGCCAAGTGGGCTCAGGCTTTTAACGATGGTCTTACACCATCGGATCCTCAATATGGGAGTGGTCCTACACCAGTCGTTCCATATTATATAACTCCAACAGGTGCACCTCAGGGAGCCCCAAATACAAGCCTGGCTGATTATAATCTCTATAATAACCACATTACACTGGCTGCTCAAAATGGCAATAATTGGTTTAACGATATATTCAAGCCGGCCCTGATCATGGATCATAATGTATCATTAACCGGTGGGAATGGAAAATCCACCTATTTCATGTCATTTAATTATTTGGATCAGCAGGGAACTTTGATAGAAACCAGTTTACAACGTTATTCCGTTAGAGCCAATACAACCTTTAGCCTGATCGATAACCATCTTCGTGTTGGGGAGAATGCTTATATTTTTTATAAAACGAATCCGGGATATCTGAGTGCCCCCGGCGTAAACAGTACGAATTCCATCAATACTGCTTATCAACTTCCTAATATTATTCCGGTATATGATATCGCTGGAAATTATGCCGGTGGTATTTCACAGGGACTGGGAAATGCTTCCAATGCAGTGGCCATCCAGCAACGACAGGCAAACAATATTAATCAGGACTATCAGGTTCTCGGAAATGTCTTTGCAGACGTTGATTTTCTGAATCACTTTACCTTCCATACCAGTGTAGGCGGTACTATAGATAATTATTATTTTAATGGATTCGCCACTACTCCTTATGAAAATGCAGAAAATAATCACGCTGCCAACCTGTATACCGAAACCTATGGCTCAAACTCCAGCCTGGTTTGGACCAATACATTAAAATACAACAACACCCTCGGCAAAAACAATTTTAGTATTCTCGGAGGTACAGAATATATCTACAATACAGGAAGAGGAAGTAATGCAACCAGGGGTAATTATTATATTACAGATTCCAGTAACCTGACAGTCTCACCCAATCTCTGGACACTCAATTTCGGACAGGCTTCCACACAAACAAATAATTCAAGCATTATTGGAGATAATGGCATTGTGACACCTTATCAGCTCGCGATATTTTCTTTGTTTGCCCGTGTGGATTATAATTATGACGGGAAATATCTTCTGAGCGCTACCTTCCGCAGAGATGGATCTTCCGTGTTTGATCCTTCCCAGCGCTACGGGAATTTCCCTTCCATAACAGGAGGATGGAGAATTTCACAGGAATCCTTTATGCAAAATATTGACTGGTTAAATGAACTGAAGATCAGAGGCGGCTGGGGCAAGCTGGGATCTATCAGCAATATCAACCCCACAAATGCATATACTTTATATGGTCAGCAGATAAATCAGTCTTACTACGACCTCAATGGAACCAGCAATACGCCGGTAGCCGGACTTTATGTAAGCCAGTATGGAAATCCGAACACGACATGGGAACAGGATATTCTGACCAATATCGGGTTCGACGCAGCCATCATAAAAAATAAAATTGAATTCAGTTTTGACTGGTACAAAAAACTGATCAGTGGATTACTATTTGTACCTAAGGTTCCCGGAACGAATGGAGGAACACTGGATCCTTTTCTCAATTCCGGAAATGTACAAAATACCGGTATTGATATGTCGCTCACCTATCACGGATATATACATAGAGATATCCGGATAGACATAACCGGTACATTTACTTCATATGATAATAAAGTCGTTAGTCTTCCTGCCGGGACCCTTTATATAGATCAGCCAACCGGTGCGCAGACAATTACTTCAAGAATTCAACCGGGTCAACCACTTGGAGAATTTTTTGGTTACAAAGTGATTGGTTTGTTTCAAAGCTATGCCGATGTGAATAGTTCTCCAAAGCAGCAGGATGCTGCTCCGGGCAGGTTTAAATATGAAGATGTAAATCACGACAAAGTTATCGACAACAACGACAGAACTTTTTTTGGCAATCCAAATCCAACTTTTACAGCCGGCCTGAATATTTCGGCGGCGTACAAAAATTTCGATTTTTATATGTTTTTATATGCATCGGTTGGAAACAAAATTCTGAACCAGGTTAAATTATCGACGGATTTCCCACAGTCATTTGGCAATCAGATAAGTACTAACGTAGCGCTTAATTCAGCCAGACTAATAGGTTCAAATGGTCAGCCAACAAGCATTTTAGATTCCTCTGCACATATCGCTAACCCGGGCACAAATGTTCCCATGCTGGAACAGAGTGCCAATTTCAGTAATTCCGGAGTATTTAATTCTTATACAATGGAAAGTGGTTCATTCCTCCGGTGCAGAAACCTGACGATCGGTTATAGTATTGTTTCCTCTACGCTTAAGCGCCTGCATTTTGATAAGCTGAGGGTGTATGTTCAGGCATTAAATCTTTTTACTATTACAAAATATACAGGGCTTGATCCTGAAGTCAATCCTGGCACCAATACCGTGTTCGGGATAGATTCCGGCGTTTACCCGAATAATCAAAAATCATATAACGTAGGTGTTAGCATGACAATACATTAATTATTTATAAAATCATTTTTATATGAAAAAATTATTTATCTGGATATTGCCTGCTGCTACGGTACTGCTGGCGTTATTATTTTACGCGTGCAGTAAACAATTAAATCTGCAACCGCAGGGATCTCTCATTGCGTCTAATGTAAATAATAATTCGGGCGTCCAGGGATTGTTAATCGGAGCCTACGTGCTTTTATCCGGAGAAAACGTACCCGGACAAAATCTTGGAAATGGAAGTGGGGCCTCAAATTATGTCTATGGCAATGAAGCTGCGGACGATGCTTATAAAGGTTCAACTCCTTCGGATCAGCCAGACGCAATACCTATCATGACCTGGTCATTGGCTCAGGCCGGTACTTCCATGTATCTGGATGAAAAATGGGTTGTTCTTTATACTGGTATCCAAAGGGCAAATGATGTAATTCGCACACTTCGTTTGTCTCCCAGTATTTCAACGGCAGATACGGTTGAGTATGTAGCAGAAGCAAGATTCTTAAGAGGGTTTTATCATTTTGAAGGAAAAAAAATGTGGAACAATTTTCCTTATGTAGATGAAAATATCTCCTATGTAAATGCCAACCTGAGTGTTCCAAATTATGCGAATGGTGCTTATATAAATATCTGGCCTCAGATAGAAGCAGATTTTACATATGCTGTAAATAATTTACCAGGCACACAACCCAATATCGGCAGGGTTAACAAATGGGCTGCCATGGCCTTTCTTGCGAAAACTTATATGTACGAACACAATTATGCAAGTGCAAAAACATTACTGGATCAGATTATCGCCAGCGGTACAACATCAAATGGTACAGCGTATTCACTTGAACCCACCTATCAAAGTAATTTTAACCCTGCTCAGAAAAATGGTTCCGAAAGTGTTTTTGCCTGCCAGACATCCGTAAATGACGGATCAGCAATTGCGACAAACGGAGGTAACGGAGATACCGGCGATGAACTTAATTTTCCATATAATCACGGTCCGGGTTGCTGTGGATTCAATAATCCATCATGGAACCTTGTACAGGCATATAAAACTGATGCAAACGGACTTCCATATTTGGATGGAAGTTTCAACAATGCACCTTTGGTTAGCAGTAGTACCAATCCATGGACCGGCACAGTGGATCCCCGTCTTGACTGGGTCGCAGGCAGACCCGGTGAACCTTATTTTGATTGGGGAATTATTGATACTACATGGATTCGCGACCAGACCAACGATGGAGTTTTTGTTCCGAAGAAAAATAGTTATGCGATGAGCCAGCAGGGCAAATATTCTTCAACTGAAACTGTATTCTGGGGAGCGGCTGAAGTAGATGCGAATAATATAAATCTTTGCAGGTTCGCAGATGTCCTTTTGTGGGATGCGGAATGCGAGGCACAGGTCGGAAGCCTTGACAAGGCTGAATCCTATGTTAATATGGTTCGCCAGAGAGCTGCCAATCCAACTGGGTACGTTTATCTGAACGCCACTTATGACGCCAATAGCAGCACCTATTCTCCGCAAACTACTCCTGGTGATAAATACCTGGTAAATCCATATCCTCCGGGCGCATTTACTACCAAGGGTCAGACTTATGCTTTAAATGCGATCTATATGGAAAGAAGATTGGAACTCGCTATTGAAGGCCAGCGTTTTTTTGACCTCGCAAGATATGATAATGGTACCGGCACCATGGCCACAACACTTAATGCATATGTTGCAGTTGAAAAAACCAGGCATGGATTTTATCTGATCAATAATACAGCTCAGTTTACAAAAGGAGTCAATGAGTATTTTGCGATACCTCAGGTTGAATTAGATGCAGAAAATGCAACAGGAACGAAATTCTTACATCAAAATCCGGGATATCAATAAAAATAAACCGGCCGTTTTATTTTGGCCGGAATGTCGGTTTAGTAGGTAGTCGTTTATGGTTCAACAATGAGAACAGGCCCGTTTTACGGGCCTTTCTCAATTAAACGATATACTTATGTGCAGTCTTTTTTTCTTTCCTCTGGTTATTTTCAATGGAGGTGCTTCTTTTACCAGACGAATGATTTCTGCATCATGGGCCAGCGATATGGATTTTTCTATTTTGAAGGATGACAATTTACTTTTATTATTGACTACAAATGAAATGACTTCATCACCCCTCAAAATGGAATCAGCCGTAAGAATTTTTTTATTGGAATCAATATAATTTCTGAATGCAACCCATCCTGATACATCTGCAAAATTTTGAGTATCCGGTTTAGTAGTCGAAGAAGATATATCCTTCTTTTTTGCAGTTCCATATCCTACGATTGTAACTTCATTTAATGCGGTAGAGGCGGGCGTCATGCTGGCAAAACCTTCACTTTTATATTCTTTCCTCTTCTTCGGAGATTCTGTGGTGATCGGGTCTGTAGCTTTATTTTTTGAATTTGAAGGAATTGCCGCAATTGATAAAGCAACTGTATCTGATGATTTGGAGGAATAATCTGCCGGACGTTCAACTGGTTTGACAATCGAAGAATCCGGAGCTTTATCATAATTAAAGGGTAATAATTTTTTCTTTCGTATTTTTTTTTCTGTAATTACCTGCTGATTTAAAGTCATGTCTGATTTATCCGAATCAGAATTTACAGCAGGCGTTGTTGAAGGCGTTTTTACCATACCGCTGTCGCTCCCGGGAGATTTTGCAATTTCAGTTTTGCGGGTCTTTCTATTAATATAAGTCAGTGTGAGTACTGCTATTCCCAAAATAAATAATATGGAGGCAGCAATTCTCCATTTTGAAAATAAGAGGACCATGGCCGATGTACGATTCTTCTCCCTGATTCGTTCCGTAAGTCTTTTTTGAAGCTCTTCGACACCGGATTCAAAAGAAACCTTGTGATTCCGGCTTTCTCTGATTCCTTCGATTGCATCCGACAGGAATGGATCTTCGAGTGCAGCTTTTTCCAATGCCTGCATTTCCTGCTCTGTGAGTTGCCCGTCCAGGTATTTACGGATATCTTCCGCCGAATATTTAATATTGTTTTTTTCCACTTTCATTCTTTGATCAGTCGGATATTATATCTTTTTCCATACAGATTTTTAAATTCCTCCTGGCATTTTGAATCAGACTGCGTACTTTATTCCAATCTGAATCAGTAATTACTGCAATTTCCTTATAACATTTTTCCTGTAAATAAAAAAGCTGGACGGTCTGCTTTTGATCGGGAGAAAGGTTATCTATACATTTTGACAGTTGATTCAATTGTTCTTCTTTTTCAAATACTCCATTAAGATGCAGAGTTTCTGTCAATTGCATAATATCCTCATCATGTACTATATGCATTTGCTTTTGCGAACGCAATTGCATTAAACAAAAGTTTTTAGCAACCATATAGAGCCACCCTTTAAAATGATCGACTTCGTGTTTTAATAATTTGGGTACCAGTTCCTCAAAAACGGCCATTACGGCATCTTTCGCAGCTTCCTGATCTTTCAGATATTTAAGGCAAACTGCATATATGAGGTCCATATAGCGCTGATATAGTTCTGCGAGTACCCGGATATCGCCATCCTGTTTATAGAGTTGAACCAGCTCCTGATCCGTCGCCGTTGAATTTTTTTGGTTTCTTAAAAAGAACAATGTTTAAACTGCTTTAAATAAGTGTCAGGTTATGGGGAAATAATAAATCCGGGATAAGAATTATCTCCCGGATTTAATAATAATATAAAATAACGATATAATTATTGCAATTTAAAAACTACCCCAACCTGGAAGTTGGTGATATCAAATCCTGCTTCTGCGTTAAATCCAAATGTTGGCGAAATAAAATAAGAACCTCCTACGAAAGCTCCTATAGCCGGAATTACCTGGTCGCTGCTTGAAGTGTTGTTATTATAATTGGTATAATGATGAAAACCGATGCCTGCAGAAAAACCACCATAGGTATCCAGGCCAGGAACATCCCAGCCATAATGCCAAGCAGCCCGGCCGGCAATTACAAATGTGTTGGAATAATAAGATGTGCCGGCATAGCCCTGGTTTGAAAATGATCCGCCCAATTCGGGTCCAAGGGTGATAACGCCTGGCCCGGCCTGCCAGAGGCCGAATTCTGCACTCGCCTTGAAACCGACGCCTGTACCGTACCCTTCTCCTTTATAATCCGCGCCGACTCCGACGCCCAGGTTTAGAAAAATGCTTCCTACCTGCATAGGCGTTACATCACCTTTTGTTCCTGAACTATGGGTGGTTTGGGAAAAACTTTTCTGTGTGAAAAAGGAACTAACCAATAAAATAAATGGGACGATAACTTTCTTCATTTTGATAAATTTTGCGAGGCTGAATAAATAGGGTGGTTTACAAAAATAAAAAAGGGCCAGGATAGAAATCCAGCCCATTTTAAAATCCAATATCCTATGAAAAACCATAATAATATTTGCAAGTCATATACCAAATTCAATTCTTTTTTTACGTTTTAAAAAGACTAACCATTTAAACAGTAAGAATCAGCAACTTATACTAGCAAAAATAAAAACTTTATTCCAACACAAACCTAAAGAAATCAAAAAATATGCCCTTGTCATCTTATTTGGGGAATTTTAATCCCAATCTGTCCAATAACGAAAAATCCATATGGCATGATTTTTTTGGTTTAACTTGGTCATCCACTTTAAATTTTAAGCAATGGATACAAAAATAGACGAGAAAGCGAAAGAGCAGCTATTTGAAAACGATAATTTATCCGGTGAAAATAAAGGTCCTCTTCTTCCTAATCAAAAGGGAAGATATCTTACCGCTTCATCATTGGAAGGTGACAAAGTGGTGAATCCCGGAGGTGAGCATTTGGGAGAAATGAAGGAGGTCATGCTGGATATGGAATCTGGCAGGATTGATTATTACGTGATCGAATTCGGCGGATTTCTTGGTTTGGGAGTAAAATATTTCGCCATTCCTTTTCGGCTGCTAAAACTGGATGCACCCAATAAACGGTTTGTTTTTGAACAGGCGAAAGAAATTCTTGAAAAAGCGCCCGGATTCGATATGGATCACTGGCCGGATACCAATCTGCATTTTGATGATGTTCATAGTTATTGGAGATTTATATAAATTATATGTGGGAAGAAAAAGAAAATACTCTTTATAAAAAGTTCAAATTTCAAAACTTCTCCGAAGCTTTTGCGTTCATGACCCGAATTGCATTGGAAGCAGAAAAAATGGATCATCATCCGAAATGGACCAATGTTTATAATGAAGTGGAGGTCTGGTTAAACACCCATGATGCCGGCGATATTGTAACGGAGAAAGACCGGAAACTGGCGAAAAAGATAGACGCTATTAAAGCTTAAAGCTTAAAGCTTAAAGCCTAAAGCAAAACGCTTAACGCTTAACGCTTAACGCGTAACGCTTAACGCCAAGCACAGTGCTACAGGACTAATACCTAGTTTTATGTAGATTAAATACATTTTAATTTTTTGCGTTAAGCTTTAAGCGTTAAGCTTTAAGCGTTACGCTTTCTGAACTTTCAGCACTTCAAGCAATCCGTTTTTAATATTGAATTCAATAATGCGAACTTTGCCTTTGTACCCGTTATATAAAACGGTAGGCACTTCTATCCATACACTACGGTTTGTTTTACCATTTAATGTGCAGGTCGCAATCATCTGAACTTTGTCTTCCGTTGTTTTGCGTTGTTTAAATACTGCTTCTACGTCAGTATAAACGGGTATGTCGGGATTTTCTTCCATTTTATCGGTTTAGCTCATTTCAAAATTGCACTATTATTTATCTTCTTAAATAAACTAAAATTCTCATCCTTCAGGATTACGCCCACGCTTTATGCTTTGCTCCTAAATTTATTCACTCAAAATTCTTTCCAATTCATCTATCACTGCTTTCACAAGAGACGGCTCAGGTTTTTGATTATTATTTGAAAACGGATCTGACTCCATGGCCCTGAAATTTCCCTCATCATCTTTTTCCAGGATCATTTCAGTATTATCAATTGTACAAAGAAACTGGTATTTGAATCTGCTTATCCGAAGCGTACAGTCAACCTGCTGCAGAACGCCCTTATATAAAAAACTTAAGGTAAAACTTTCAGACATCACACAAAGTTAATCATTTGAATTACTGCCGGGAGGCACTAAGGGTAAACCCTTAATTATATTGATAACAATGAATTATGAATTTTATTTTATTATATTTAATATTGAACAATATTTTTTAACCTGAGATATCTGATTTTTTTTAACCTTAAAACACTTTCGTATGATTTGGTTCCTAGCCGTATTAAAAAAATATGCAATTTTCGAAGGGCGTGCCAGAAGAAAAGAATATTGGTATTTTGTTTTATTCTCATCCCTTTTAACATTCCTTTTTGCATTTATAAGCGCTTACTTTAATAATTTAAGTCTTTATTATATTTATGTTCTCTCTATTATTATTCCAAGTATTTCCGTTGGCGTTCGCAGAATGCATGACGTAAACAAAAGTGGCTGGTATATTCTAATTCCAATTTATAACCTGATTCTTTATTGTACGCCAGGTACCGAAGGTCCGAATCAGTATGGCTCCGATCCTAAAAGACCGGAATTTGAGGAGTTTCTAAACAGTTAAGGTCGGACGTCCGCCCGGTTTTCTCAGGCGTATATACGAATTTCTTCGCCCGGTTTTTTCAGGCGTATATACGAATTTCAAAGACGGAAGAGGATTTGTGTATATTTCAATATAAGTTGAACTTTATATTGGATTATACGTTTTGAATGATTACTCCATCAAACAATATAAAAAATGAAAACAAGCATCGGTATATCAGACGCAAACAGAAAAACGGTTGCAGAACAATTGAGTAAGATTCTGGCGGATGAATTTGTTCTGTATGCAAAAACATTGAATGCACACTGGAACCTGGAAGGACCGGATTTTCATTCTGTCCATTTGTATTTTGAAGAATTGTATGAACAATCTGAAGAATTCTCAGATTCTGTAGCTGAGCGTATCCGCCAGTTGGGTCATTATGCTCCTGCTTCATTAAAAAATTTTCTCGCTCTCACTCACCTCACAGAAGAATTAACCGGAGGCACCGGTAGTCAGAATCTGATTAAGAATCTTCTGGCTGATCATGAAACGATCATTGAATTTATTCGTGGAAATATCAAAGAATTTGACGAAGCACATAAAGATGCAGGCACCGCTGATTTTATTACAGGCCTCATGGAAAAACACGAAAAAACCGCCTGGATGCTACGGGCACATCTTAAATAAGCCTTTTAAAGCTGAAAGCTTAAGGCCTAAAGCCTAAAACTTCTTTTTAGAACTCTGAATAAAAAATTATTTGCTAATCCTAATAGGTTTTAAGCTTTAAGCTTTAGGCTTTAAGCTTTAAGCTTAAAAAGGCTTTAAGCTTTTGGCTTAAAAAGGCTTTAAGCTTTAAGCTTAAAAAGGCTTTAAGCTTAAAAAGGCTCCCCCATTTTTAATTTTCTACCAGATAAATAGACTATTTTTTAAATTCTATCCCCCTCCCGACGGCATTTTGAGCCAATTCCTTTTTTCATTACGGTTAGTTTCTAATTTTAATAAACGTTCAATTCGATGTTTGATGAGTACTAATCCTAACAATAGCCAGTATCGGAGAATTATCATCCGTCGCGCCAATGAATATGTATTATTCAAAACAGATGATATAGCGTATTTTTTCCTGGAGAATAAAACCTGCTTTATGGTTGACCGTATTCAGGGAATTAAGTATTTAATCCCAAAAACTTTGAGGGAGCTTTCGATTTCTCTCGATCCGGCAGATTTTTACAGGATTAATAAAAAATATCTGGTCCATATTGAATCCCTTCGAAAATTTAAATTATGTGTTGCAGGCAGAATTGAAGTAGAACTTTATCCTGCACCAAAAGAGAAGGTTTTTATCAATCAGGTTAGAATGCAGGATTTTAAAAAATGGGTTACGAGGGGCAGTAATGAACAGGAAACACCTTTATTCGAAGATATCTTGGAGTCCCAGTCCGGGTACTCTGACTACTAGTTTTATTTTCTCATGTGACCGCGGGTGGTTTCCACCACCTGCTTTTTTTAAATAAGTTTATTTTCTTTGGCAGTACGGATAGCATCCGCTTTGGAATGAACATTTAATTTCGCATAGATGTTTTTAATGTGACTTTTAACTGTTTCATTATCTATAAATAACTCGTCAGCAATGACCCGCCGGTTTTTCCCTTTTGCAATTTCTTCCAGGATCTGTGTTTCCCTTCTTGAAAGCGGTGAATGAGAGTTTCTTTGAAAGGAACGAATTACCAGCTGTGCCACATTAGCACTCATGGAAGCGCCTCCCTGCATTATTTCCCTGATAGATTCCATGATTTTTACAGCAGAACTATTTTTGGTCAGATACCCGGAAGCACCGTTGGCCAAAGCCCGGAATATGATCTCTTCCGTATCATGAACAGTACATATTAATATGAGTACCTGGGGTAATATGGATTTTATTTTAGGTATGGCTTCTATACCTGATATTCCGGGTAAACCCACATCCAGCATAACCAGGTCGGGATTATCTTCATGGAGTTTTTTAATTGCCTGTTCCGCCGTTGAATAGGTATTAATAACCTGATATCCCTGTTTTTCACCAATTAAAAAACGGTAGCCTTCACGGATGACTTTATCATCTTCAACAATAACTATTCTGACGCTTTGTTCATCCATGATATTTTAATATTTTATAAATTTCTATGATTTTCGGCAGAAGAACCTCCCCCATTATGGGGGATTTATACTGAACAAATAAGGTTATAAAGTTACTTTATCTTTAAGATTATGGAGCTTGCACCACAATAGAATAAAATAATGACTGATTCTATATCCGGACATAAATTTATCCAATTCTTTAAGCGGGTATTTATTGCCTCCTTGTTTTTCCCTTCATTATTACAGGCACAAAAATTCCATTTTCAGAATTATAATGTGCAACAGGGTCTGATCCAATCCCAGGTAAGCGCTATAACACAGGATCATTATGATAATCTTTGGTTCTGCACGCTCGGCGGAATATCCAGGTTTGATGGGAAAGTCTTTACAAATTACAGTGAGACGGAAGGCCTGATAAGTAATTACGCAAATACGATCATGGCAGATCATGATTCGAATATCTGGATAGGAACGGGGTACGGTATTTCGAAGTTTAACGGAGCGGCATTCAAAAATTTTCAGTTTACTGATTCGATGGAAGGTAATGCAGTCCGTTCCATTCAGGAAGATGCATTGCAAAGAATCTGGGTGCTTGCGGGTGGAAAATTATATCAAATGGAACAGGGTGAAAAGCCAACCCGGGTTCCTGTTACAGGTTTGAATGAAAGACTTACAACGATCCAGGTGGATAAGCAGGGATTGTTATGGGCCATCGTTTTAAATAAAGGGATTTTCAGATTGGAAAGCGAAGGCTGGAAATTGATTGTCCCCCTGACCGAATTCGATGATAACGGAGTTTTTCTAAAAATTGTTTTTGCTGCAAATGATTCAGGCAGGCTTTTCCTATTGTCATATAAAGAGATATTTTCTGTGGATCAGGGTGTAATCAGCTCGTTGATAAAAGCAGATAAACAGGAGAAGTTCACTAATTTATACCAGGATAAATCAGACAATCTTTGGATAACGTCAACACAGGGTCTGTTTCAATATTCTGATTCAGGACTGGTGCCGTTTAATAACGCTAACGGTTATGCAGGAAGTAATACTATGGTCATATTTCAGGATCGGGAGGACAATCTATGGTTTGGAACAAACGGTACCGGTGTTTTCAGATATTCATACCAGCAGTTTCTGATATTCGATCAATTTACTGCTGAACGTAACCTGAATGTAATGCCAATGCTCGAAAATGATAACAAGATTTTTATTGGAACGGAAGGAGCGGGATTATTTGAATATGATGGAAAAAATATTAATCCTGTAAAAGGCCTCTCTGATGAACCGGGCGACAAGAATATTATAGGATTGTATAAAGCAGACGACAAAGGAATCTATGTTCTTGCCAGCAGCGGTTTATTTGTAAAATATTATAACGGCAAGTCGACTAAAATAAATTTAGGTGCTATTAAAGGATGTATTTATGCCGTGGTACCGGATGGCAGAGGAGGATTCTGGGTTAATTCCTGCTGGGGCTTTTTTAATGTTTCATCTCTCGGAATAACAACTCAGGTACTTGAATCATATTCAGTCAGAAGCTTACTGGTTTCAAGAGACACTTTACTGGTTACGACCGACAAAGGTCTTTACCTGATTGGAAATGATTTTAAATACAGGAAGTTGAATGATTCCCTTCTGAACAGGGCGAATTATATGGCGCTCGCAACGCTGGGGAAATATTATCTGCTGGCCACTTCTAATAAAGGATTCATTCTTTACAATAGTCTTACGGGAAAATTCAGGCAGATCACAACAAAAGACGGATTGAATTCCGATTTTATATATAGTGAAGTTACCGATCATAAAAATCAGATATGGCTGGGAACGGGAAGAGGAGTAAACAAAATAGTTTTCGATACAACCACCGAGGCCTTGCAGATCTCAAGTCTTTCCATTCAGGGTGATATCTCCTCAGCAGAATGTAACCATGGAGCCGCTGTTTATGACAGTAAAAATAATTTATGGTTCGGTACTGTTTCCGGGGTGTTAAAATTTCTTCCTGATTCAGGAAGAAAACAAAATTATTTACCGCCCCTGGTTCTTCAGCAGGTGCAGGTATTTTCAAAAGATATTCCATCGGACAGATATAGTGGCCTGGTAAATAACTGGTATGCCATACCAAAAAACCTTACTCTTGAACATAATGAAAATCATCTGACTTTTTCATTCAGGTGTCCGAGTTATCTGCATGGCGAATCCATACTGTATCAATATCAGTTGGAAGGGATGGAAAAAATTTATTCGGCGCTTTCGCCAAATCATTTTGTAGTTTATCCAGCCTTGCCTCCGGGCCATTATACTTTCAGGGCCAGGGCATTTTTAGAAGGTGTCGGATTTTCGAAGAACAATGTTGAATTTAATTTTGATATTAAAGCCGCTTTTTACCAGACCATTTATTTTAAAATTTTGCTGATCATCCTGGTAATGGGTATTATTTTATGGATACAATGGTTCCGAATGAGGATGCGTGTAAAACAGATGAATCATATCGAAGAAATTAAGCGGGAAGAAAATATTAAAGTCAGACAAACCGCTTCCGAAGATTTTCACGATGAAGTGGGGAATAGCCTTACGAGAATTCAGGTTTTGACAGATGTGCTGCATACTAAACTGGGAAGCGGGCATGAAGAGGAGAAAAGAATCATTGGTCAGATAAAAGACAATGTGAGTGGTTTATACCAGGGCACACGGGATATTCTCTGGGCTTTGAATCCCGAAAGTGATATAATAAAAGAGATAGGCCACAGGCTTGAAAGTTCTGGCATCGACCTGTTCCAGGACACGGGAATTTGTTTTACGTATGAAAATTTACTAGGAGCATCCGATGAACTAAAACTTCCCGGAAATTATAACAGGAATATCATGATGATTTTTAAAGAAGCCATGAGTAATTCCCTGAAACATGCACAGGCCCATCATGTAAAATTAGTTATTAAAAAATCCGGTCTTCATGAAATTCAGATTGAACTGGTCGATGATGGCTTGGGATTTAATCACCTGTTCATAAAAAAAGGACATGGATTTCAAAACATGCTCAAAAGAGCAAAACGCATAAAGGCGATTTTTACCATCAACAGTAAGCCTGGTGAAGGTGCCCGATATGACCTGAGAATTCCTATTTCTCCTGTTTGATATATGATTTAATTGGCGTTTTCACCTGATTCTGCTATTCAAAACCTGTATAAAAGGCTAATTTTGAAGAAATCATGCCTTTATTCCAAAAAAAATGTACCAATAAACCACCGAACTAAACTATTGTGGTATCTTGTCGCCTATTAAATTGTATTGGAATGAAAATCTTTGTAGCCGGTCTGCCTTTCGCCGTTAGTGATCAAGAATTGCAAGAATTGTTTGAACCATACGGTTCCGTTGGTTCAGCAAAAGTTATTTTAGACAGAGAAACCCATAAGAGTCGTGGGTTCGGGTTTGTTGAATTTTCAAGTAATGAAGAAGCGGAGAAAGCCATTAAGGCCCTCGACGGCACAAGCCTGGAAGGAAGAACGCTTACTGTAAAAGTTGCTGAAGATAAAAATCCCGGCGGCGGTGGATCCCGTGGTGGTGGATCAAGCCGTGGCGGTGGTGGAGGATATAACCGTGACCGTAATCGTTACTAAGCAAATACTTAGTCCGGTTTAGGCATAACGTTCAACGCCTTTTGGTGGATGATATATAGTATAGGAAGATGGTTAATATCTTTTAACTTTATTCTATTGCTGTAAATCATCCACCTTTTTTTGCCCGAACAACCCCAACTGAAACTGTAGGAGTATAAGAGTATAGGAGTATAAGAGTGTTTTGAATATTCTATAAATTTTAATTTACTTTCTAAATATATTTCTCTCCTTTACTCTTATACTCCTATACTCTTATACTCTTATACTTTATTGTAAATTTGCCATTCAATAATGGCCGTAATTCAAAAGCCAGGCTGGAAAGAACGGCTCAGCGCCCTTCGGAACCTTCCTGCATTTTTCAAACTCGTCTGGGCTTCAAGTCCCTGGATGACCGGGCTGAATGCCGGTCTCCGGTTGTTACGCTCCGCTATTCCGGTTTCCTTTCTGTATATCGGGAAACTGATCATCGATGAAGTGATATTTCTGAATCGTCACCCAGGCCACGCTTCTACCCATCACTTATGGACGTTGATTGGCTTTGAATTTTTACTGGCGCTTGTCAACGACGGTTTGGGCCGCAGTATTTCATTACTGGATACTTTACTTGGCGATCTTTTTGGGAAACTAAGTTCAGTTCGCATTATGAAACATGCGGCCATACTGGATCTGGAACAGTTTGAGGATCCCGTATTTTATGATAAACTGGAAAGGGCGAGACAACAAACAACGGGCAGGACCATTTTATTATCACAGGTGCTTAGCCAGGTACAGGATCTGATTACCATGGGTTTCCTGGCTGCGGGCCTCATCCTGTTCAATCCCTGGCTGATTGCATTATTATTTATAACGATCATTCCATCTTTTATTGGTGAATCATATTTCAATGATCAGACTTACGCATTGAATCGGAGGCAAACACCGGAGAGGAGAGAACTGGATTATCTCCGATATCTTGGAGCTAGTGATGAAACAGCTAAAGAAGTAAAAATCTTTGATCTTTCAGGATTCATCATTGGAAAGTTTGAAGCACTGGCAAATAAATTTTATCTCAGTAACCGCAGGATTTCGATTAACAGATCTTTGTGGGGATCCGGTTTTACATTATTAGGTAGCCTGGGATATTACGGTGCTTACATTTATATAATTCTGGAAACCATTTCCGGGAAGATCAGTATCGGCCAGCTTACTTTTCTGGCAGGTACTTTCCGACAGCTCAAGACCCTGATGGAATCGATCCTGACAAGATTTACAGCTGTTTCACAGGGAGCTATTTATCTCAGTGATTTTTTTGAATTCTTTGAGATTCAGCCGGGGATTACCACAAATTCAAATCCGCTTCCTTTTCCAAATCCCATCCGCTCAGGATTCGAATTCCAGGATGTGGGATTTCGCTACCAGCATGCTGAGAACTGGGCATCGAGACATTTAAATTTTACATTAAAGGCAGGAGAAAAAATTGCACTCGTGGGTGAAAACGGCGCGGGGAAAACCACACTCGTCAAATTACTGGCTCGACTCTATGACCCAGCCGAAGGCAGAATTTTATTGGATGGTCACGATTTGCGGTTATACGATATCGTTAGCCTGAGACAAAACATCGGGATCATATTCCAGGACTATCTGCGTTACCAGATGCGTGTTTCGGATAATATAGCCGTCGGTAATATTATTCAAAAGGAAAATACACCTTTGATCATTTCTGCAGCAGAACAAAGCCTGGCAGCAGGACTGGTCAACCGTTTACCGGCAGGATATGATCAGATGCTTGGAAAGAGGTTTGAAGAAGGTGTTGAATTATCAGGCGGAGAATGGCAGAAAGTGGCCCTGGCAAGAGCCTATATGAGGCAGGCGCAGGTATTGATTTTGGATGAACCGACTTCTGCACTCGATGCCCGTGCTGAATATGAAGTATTCCAGCGCTTTGCCGCGCTCACCCAGGGAAAAACAGCAGTGTTGATTTCTCACAGGTTTTCAACAGTGAGGATGGCTGACCGGATCCTGGTACTGCAACAGGGCGAATTGATTGAAAGCGGGTCACACCAGGAATTAATTGATATGAAAGGAAAATATGCAGAATTATTTGCATTGCAGGCAAAGGGATATCAATAATATGGGAGTAAAATATAAAATATGTCCGCGGTGTAAAAAGGAATTCAGCTGCAACGCAGAAAATGTTTCAGCCTGTGATTGCTCGCAGGTGACTCTGAGCAATGAAACGAAATCTTATCTGACAAAAACATTTTATAATTGCCTTTGTAATAACTGTCTTTTGGAAATGAATCAGCTCATTGCCAAAGAAAAGGATTATCCTTTTCCTGGTCCGGGAGGCGATTTAATTGAAGGCATTCATTATTATAAGGAAGAAGAATACCGCGTATTTACGGAACTGTATCTTTTGTCACGCGGATTTTGTTGCAGAAGCGGATGCCGGCACTGTCCTTATGGATTTAAAAAGAGATGGGCAGAATAAATCAACTATGAGCAGCTTTGGCTACTTTCATTAATTACTGTATCGAAATGGGAAATACTCAATTTGCAATAATGAGATTTTTAAAGGGACGAAATTCAAAATTCATTTACCTGAAAAAATCTTTTGGAAATAAGGCCTTTAAATTGCTGGATGTGGGTGTGGGTAACCATTCTGCATCCAAGACGGTTTCTTTGTTTCCTGCGTGTGAATATTATGGTGTTGATTTAAATAAAGAATATAATAATAATGATGAGGATTTTAAGGTAATGAAATGTTTTTATGAAATGGATCTTACAAAATTAGATTTCCACCTGATTCCTGATGATTATTTTGATGGTATTTGGATTGCACATGTAATAGAACATCTGCATAATGGAGATAAAGTAATTGAAAATCTTATAGGAAAACTGAAGACAGGCGGTTATATGTACATTGAATATCCCGGAATAAAAAGTACAAAATTGCCATCCATGTATGGCACATTAAATTTTTATGACGATCATTCGCACGTAAGGATCTATTCTGTAAAGGAATTAACTGAACTTTTTGAAAGAAATAGTTGTAAAGTAATAGCAGGCGGTATAAGAAGAAATGTGTATTTTATTTTAATTTCTCCTTTAAGAATACTTGGCCATTGGATTCGGGGTAAAAAATTAATAGGCAACATTTTTTGGGATCTATTAGGTTTTGCAGAATTTATGTATGTTCGTAAATAGTAGGTTTTCCATTTAAAATAGTTTAATTTTTCCAGAGATTTTTTGCAGGCATTCATCAGATGAATTTGATTAAAATCAATTTTTCAGTATTAACACAATTATTATAAGAAATCCCTAAGGGTAAACCCTTAGTACTACTCAATTTCATTAGGTTTGATATTTTATTTCTTTATATTTAAGCTATAACGAATCTAAAACTTTCTTAGACCCTTAAAAAATTCCAAAATGCGAATCATTAGTGCTTTACTAAGTTCATTTCTCGCTCTGTTTATTCTTATTTCAATAAGCATTTCCCAAGCATCTTGCAGTAAGACAGTCACCGAACATGATACCACTATTAAAACCATTCACGACACTACTGTAAAAATAGTAAATGACACAACGGTCGACACGCTTTTTAATCTTAATTATGGTCTGGTCGCATATTATAATTTTAACGGCGGTAATTTGAATGATAGCAGCGGGAAAGGCAATAATATTATATTCAATAACGCAGTCGTAACAAGCGATCGTTTTGGTCGGGCCGGCAATGCGTATCAATTTTCTGGTGGGGCATATATGCGGATACCCAATAGTGTGTCACTGAGCCCTTCCCAAATTACTTTGATGGCAATAGTCAAGTTCAATGGGTTTTATACTGGCTATGCGTGGGGAAATGAGATTTTGATGAAAGGCCCTGCTGATCAGGCTTCAGGTGTATATGGCCTTAGAGTGCACCCGATTTCGTACGATTATACAACACAATTGGACACATCAAAAGAAATATTTGGAGGGTTTTATGGTGATGGAGCAAATGCGGGCATTTTAGACTCATCTTTTACATCTATACGCAGTGGTGATTGGAATACGGTAATTTATACCTACGATGGTTTTGTGAGTAAATTATATATCAATGGGACATTGAGATCAACAAGAACATCTCCATTTGGATTTAATGTAAACTTAAATGATTTATATATTGGTAAAACGGAGAATACTACTTACCCATATAACTTTACAGGGTCAATCGATGAAATCAGGATTTACAGCAGGGCATTATCGCCTTTCCTTATCGGCAAGTTGAGTGCATTGACTGAGTAAAAATAGATTGCTTAGTTATTTTCTGTTTATATTATACCACATTCTTCGGCGGAAGAGCGAATGCCACAGCATTGTGTTCGAAATGATTTTTATGGGATCCGTCGCAGAATGGTTTATTTTGGGAAAGCCCACAGCGGCAAACGGAAATTACATCCCTTCCTCCCAAATCATACCGGGCGCCGGTTTTATCTACTATTTCAAAATCCCCTTCAATTTTCAATGAACCGTTGTCTTTTACCGTAATGATTGTGGCTGCCATTTATTTTCTGATTTATGGCTGAAATTAATCATTTGAACCCACTTATCCTTGCATGTTTTATCTTTAAACCTGAAATGAATGCTATATAAAAATAAGTCCGATTATTTCTTAGAAACTAACCAAGCATTTATATGAAACATTTGAAAAAACATCTCCGTTCTATTTCTATAATTTCAATATTCATCAGTTTCTCATGTATGCCGGCTAAAAAAACAAAAGTTGTCTTTTTCGGAGATTCAATCACGGAGGCTGCAGTGAATCCCCACGGATTCATTACGATCGACGATAGCCTGCTCAATCCCAAAGGTTCTTCAAATTACGATTTGATAGGAGCCGGTATCAGCGGTAATAAAGTATATGATCTTTACTTCAGAATGGATGAAGACGTTATGAGTAAATCTCCGGATATCGTGGTCATCTGGGTAGGAGTGAATGATGTCTGGCATAAAAAAATGGGAACAGGAACCGATGCTGATAAGTTTGAAAGTTTTTATCTGGCCATGGTCAAAAAGTTTAAAGCCGCCAATATTAAATTGATCGTTTGTACACCTGCGGCTATCGGTGAAAAATATGATAATTCGAATGAACAGGATGGTGATTTAAATAAGTACTCAAACATAATCAGGAAAATAGCAACAGATCAGCAACTGACACTTGTGGACCTGCGATCAGAATATGAATCCTACGAAAAAAATAACAACCCGAATAACCTGGATAAGGGCATATTAACAGTTGATGGTGTTCACCTGAATGATGCGGGGAATTTATTCGTGGCAAAACTCATGGCCGAAGGAATAAGAAAAATGACTCAGGGAGTCCAGTAGTTTCCCGTTATTATAAGCATGGAAAGCATTTTAATGCTGTTATCATAGTAATCAAAATCTTCAAATTTAAACCCTGTCATATAATCCCAAATATTGTTTAACCATTGCTGGTTTGATGAATCTATCATGGCAGCAACGGCAAAAGGACCGATAAAACTCGGGGCTTCAAAATTTCTTGATTTTATATCATTCCCGGCGAGTGTATATCCGGCAGAAATATTATCCGGGTTTCCTGTACTTGTTTCCCTGATCCACTGGTTAATTCTGCGGATCATTTCGTAAGAACGATTGTCGCCCGTGAGAAGATAATCCGTCGCAATCCTCAAAGGAACGCGACAGGCATTATAATTATAACATCCATCATACTTCGACTCCAGATACCGGGGATTTGCCGGTTTTGCATTGCTGTTAATTCCAATTATAAAGTCAGGTACGAGTCCTGCATCCTGGCTGAAAGTATTTTGTAAATGGGAAAATAATGCATAATTCTTATCAATCACTTTTTTCCATTTTTGGTCGCCTGTTGCATACTCAAATGACTTACAATGCAGAGGCATAAAATCTGAAGAACGCATATCAAAATAATCCTTACTATCTGATTCGACTGCATCACTAAGCAGTATACTATAGGTGTCCTGATTGATCTCCTTTTTCATAATGTCCCGTATCATTTTTCTGGCCGAATCAGAATAGTTGAATTCGCCTTGGGATCCCCACTGTTTATCAGCGAGCAGCAGGGCAAATGCAATATCCATATCTCCATCTGTTGCTGATGTTGTATCCTTATTTTTGTTATCAGCCAGTTGGGACCAGGCCATGAGTGTTGATGCAGGATTACTTGGATGGGCAATTACATAATTGAAGAGTTGATTGAATATTTTCTGAGCATCCGGATCAGCGCCTGCCATCAGTGTAACGATAATCATTCCATATCCCTGACCTTCGGATACGCTTTGCAGTATGGATCCCTCTTCTTCAAAAAATACATATGCCTGGTTGGCTTCTGAAATCTGATGGATATATTGCTTTTTCCATTTTATATAAAAATCCAGAACCTGATTGTCCAATTTTTCCTGGCTGAGATGATTTGGTTTGATGGTTCCTTTATGATAGGCATTGTGTTGGGGGAAGGGATACCGGATCATCTGAGGGTAACATTTATTTAACAGAAAGGTAAGGATGAATATTGCAAATATATTTCTGCTCATATCTGTATAACGTTTTCCCGCGCGGACTGTTGCCGTCATTTCAATTATCTTTGCAGCATGCATTATGTATCTGCCGAAGGTCTTGGGAAGTCTTATGGAATCAAACCACTTTTCGATAATATCAGTTTTAATATTGAGTCCGGTGATAAAATAGCCCTGATAGCCAAAAATGGTACCGGAAAGACCACCTTACTTAAGATCCTTGCAGGAAAAGAAAAAGCTGAAGCGGGTAAACTATGGATTTCAAAAGATATTAATGTCGTTTTTTTCGAGCAGGACCCTCAGTTCCAGGAGGAACTTTCAATACTTGATAATATTTTCCATCATCCCAATCCGGTAACAACGGCAATAAAATTATTTGAAGCCGCCAGTGAAACCGAAGATACAGATGCCCTGATGGAAAGTATTGAACAGATGGACCATCTGGGCGCCTGGGATTTTGATGTTAAAGTAAAACAGATTTTCAGCCGCCTCAATATCGATCATCTGATTCAGCCGGTAAAGTCTCTTAGTGGCGGACAAAGAAAAAGGGTAGCCCTTGCACGAACGTTGGTCGATATCACATTCGGAAGCCGTGAAGCACTTCTTATTATGGATGAACCCACCAATCACCTCGATATTGAGATGGTGGAATGGCTGGAAAATTATCTGAACCAGCAGAACATAACCCTTCTTGTTGTTTCACATGACCGTTATTTCCTGGATAATGTATGTAATGAAATCTGGGAGATGGATCGGAGCGAGTTATTTACATATAAGGGAGATTATGAAAACTACCTGGAAAAAAAGTCTGCCCGTATTGAATCTGATCTGGCAAGTATTGATAAAGCGAAAAACCTTTACCGCAAGGAACTCGAATGGATGCGTAAACAGCCAAAGGCGAGGACTACTAAATCAAAGAGCAGGCAGGATGCTTTTTATGTGGTTGAATCCAAGGCAAAGCAAAACCTCGACGAGCAGCGGCTTACACTTGAAATGAAGATGAGCCGGCTGGGAGGTAAGGTCGCTGAATTAAAGAAAGTAAATAAAAGTTTTGGAGACAAAATTATCCTGAAGGGATTTGATTATACTTTTAAACGCGGAGACCGTATCGGTGTAGTAGGGAAAAACGGAGCAGGTAAAACTACCTTCCTGAATATGCTGCAGGGATTGGAACCGCCCGATAGCGGGAAGGTTAATATTGGAGAAACAGTTGTATTTGGTAATTATTCGCAAACGGGTCTTGTTATAAAAGAAGATATGCGGGTAATTGAATTTGTAAAAAATATTGCCGAACATTTTCCGCTTGCGGATGGAAGTTCTTTAAGTGCCGCCCAATTTCTGAACCTGTTTTTATTTCCTCCGGATAAACAATATACATATATATCTTCTTTAAGTGGTGGAGAAAAAAGAAGATTGTTCCTTTTGTCAATTCTATTCCGTAATCCCAATTTCCTGATCCTGGATGAACCTACAAACGATCTGGATCTTCCAACACTTGGCGTACTCGAAAATTTTTTATTGGATTTCCAGGGTTGTTTAGTCATGGTGTCGCACGATCGTTATTTTATGGACAGGATGGTCGAACATCTTTTTGTATTTGAAGGCAATGGTGTTATAAGGGACTTTCCAGGCAATTACGGCTTATATCAGCAATGGCTGAAAACGCGGGATGAAGTAGAAGGCGCAGAAATAAAATCTGTACAGCAATCTATAGAAAAAGATTCGGTAGCTGCAAAACCTGCAAAGGCAAAACTTTCCTACAAAGAAAAACAGGAACTCGATTTACTTGAAAAAGAAATCAGTGAACTCAATAAGGAAAAAGACCAGATCACAGAAAAACTGCATGACGCTTCCATTAACTTTGATACGATTCAGCAACTGTCCCGGAGATTTACAATTATATCCGAATCAATTGAGTCGAAAGAACTCCGGTGGCTTGAATTGAGCGAGAAGAATACAAGTATAGGAGTATAAGAGTATAAGAGTATAAGAGTGCCGGACCTATACTCTTATACTCTTATACTCCTATACTTGTTTTTGTCCTATATTAGTATCCTTAAAACGACGATATGCCTGCCGAACTCACCCCGGTTATTCTTAAAGATAGCCTTGCCAACCCCGCACCACTTGGATTATTTGGATTTGGAATGACAACCGTTTTATTGAATCTGCACAACGCAGGATTTTATGAAATGAATTCTATGATACTTGCTATGGGACTCTTTTATGGAGGATTGGCCCAGGTCATTGCCGGAATTCTTGAATTTAAAAAGAATAATACATTCGGGATGACAGCATTTATTTCCTATGGGTTTTTCTGGATTTCACTGGTGGGCCTCATTTTCATGGGCAAATGGGGATGGATATCCCCAACACCCGGCCCTGCACTGGTATCCTATCTTATCCTATGGGGCATTTTTACATTGTTATTATTTTTTGGAACACTTAGAATAAATAAAGCACTTCAGTTCGTATTCGGCTCCCTGACCATTTTATTTTTTCTATTGGCAATGGGTGATGCAACTAAAAATGAATCCATTTCAAAGCTTGCCGGATATGAAGGCATTATATGTGGCGGATCGGCTATATATACCGGTATTGCAAATCTGCTGAATGAGGTTTACGGATATATCGTATTACCGCTGGGTCCTGTTCGTAAATAAACCTGATTCAATTAAATCTGATTTTCCATTAGCTTATTCCGGAGATGAATGATATGAGTTAAATTTGCCTTATGGGCAATTTGGAGGATCAGCATACACCATCAAAAAATATTATTATAGTAGGAGGTGGCTTTGGTGGTATTAATCTGGCACTTGAATTAAAAAATAATCCTCATTATAATATTACACTGGTTGATAAAAACAATTACAATTTCTTTCCACCACTGATTTACCAGGTTGCCACAGGATTTTTAGAAAACTCCAACATCAGTTATCCCTTCAGGAAATTGTTCAGGAAATATTCCAATATTCAATTCCGTATGGGTGAACTTCTTAAAGTGGATCCCGCAGCACATACCATACAATTAAATAATGGCGAACTTTCTTACAACTACCTCGTATTGTCCATCGGAGCCGAATCAAATTATTTCGGCATGGAAAATATCCGCAAGTATGCCATTCCGATGAAAAATGTAAACGATGCACTGGAAATGCGCAATACCCTGCTGAAGCATTTTGAGATGGCAACGATTACTAATGATCCTGCGGAAAGAAAAAAATTACTTACTGTTGTTGTGGCAGGCGGAGGGCCCACCGGAGTTGAAGTCTCCGGAATGCTGGCGGATCTGCGGGTGCATAGTTTTTCTAAGGATTATCCTGGTTTATTAGGAAGTGGCGCACAGATTTTTTTAGTAGACGGAGGTTCCCACCTGCTCGGGCCCATGAGCACAGCATCGCAGAACGACACATTTGATGATCTCCTTAAAATGGGTGTGATTATTAAATTACAAACGCAGGTAAAAGATTTTGTGAATGATAAAGTTGTTTTATCGAGTGGTGAGATCATCGAAACGAAGAACCTGATCTGGACTGCCGGAGTATCCGCCATGATCATTCCGGGTATACCGGCAAACTGTTACGGCAGAGGAAAGCGACTGATTGCAGATCCTTATAATAAAGTTATCGGAGTGGACGATATATATGCAATCGGTGATACCTGTTTGCAGACACATGAACCGGAATACCCGAATGGACATCCGCAACTGGCACAGCCTTCCATACAACAGGCGAAACTTTTAGCTGCCAATTTTAAGTCGATGGTTATTGGCAAGCCACTTAAACCATTTCATTATAAAGATCTTGGCACAATGGCTATTATAGGAAGAAATAAAGCCGTAGCTGACCTTCCGCATAATGTACATTTTAAAGGTTTTATTGCCTGGTTCCTATGGTTATTCATTCATTTGGTTTCATTGATCAATTACCGCAACCGTCTTAAAACATTATTTAACTGGACCATAGCCTATCTCTATAAGGACCAGTCGCTCCGGTTTATTGTCAGGCCAGGTCCCGATCCTGATGAAAACACCTGATTTCTTCACAAGAAAACCTGTATTAATCTAATGTTTCATTGGGTGGAAGGGTCCCTAAAGATCATATTGGTCTCACTTTGGATTTTATTATTGAAATCGGTTAAAAATGTTTTGATTTCATGAAATTATTTTTATTTTTACGCGCAGCGACAAGCTGATATTCCCCGCGTTTCCTTACGAGCATTATTCGGCTAATGTTTTACGGTCCTGCGATCTGTGATCCATCCCTGTGAATCTATATACTTAAGTATTAAACAGATCAACCGATGGAGTTAACAAGCAAGACCTCTGGCCTGGATGAAAAATTAGACGGATTACTTTCATTATTAATGCATGATTTTGAAGATGTACCGGCGATTCCGCTCACTGATTTTCATGATCGTTATGGTGAATTCTTTGGAGAAGAATTGTATAATCTGCAGGAGATTCTGTTTGAAGACGGACTGGTAAAATGTTTTGTTGGTCCCGAAGGTCTTCAGCTGGAAATTACCCACAAAGGAATTGGCTTTATGGCCAAAGGAGGATATTCACGGGCCATCAGGGAAGAAATGGTTAGTCATGATGATGCATTACGCGCCCGCAAAAAAAACCGGATTGTACATATTCTGATTACCATCGTATTTATGGCTGCAATCGCAATTTGTTTTTACCTTCACAAAAAAACAGACTGAGATCCGATATGCAGCCCGACTATCCAAAAAAACTTTTCAGGGATGAGCGCGAACATTTTGTTTTCCTTCTGGAAATGCTTGCGTCCATATCACAATAAGTCCATCAAACGGAATTGAATTCTTCATTTCCCAACCAGCATTTTACACCTTCCCGTTTAAAACATTTAGGAATTTATTTTAACAAGGTTTTGAACATCCAGAAACCTAAACTGTACATTTGAATATGAAACGATATCTCATACTTGCGGTAATTGTATTATTTACTTACGCTTCACAAGCTCAAGGTACACCGTATACCTGGACTTACTCAGCAAACAAAATATCCGAGAATGTATATGAACTCCATTTTCATGTAGACCTGAATAGTCCATGGCATACTTATTCTCAATTCACTCCTGATGGTGGCCCGGTTCCGACTAAATTCACTTTTGCAAAAAACCCGCTTTATACGCTGGATGGAAAGGTGAAAGAAAACGGGAACCTGATTCAAAAGCACGAGGCAGTGTTTGGAGTGGATGTAAAATATTTTAATGGGAAAGTCGATTTTGTGCAGCTGGTAAAATTAAAAACTCAGGCAAAGACTAACTTTTCCGGAACTGTTGAATTTATGGTTTGCAATGACCAGCAGTGCCTCCCGCCGGCAACCCAGAAATTTTCGATTGCATTGAACTGATTTGAATCGGAGAAACATTTTATGACCGGGAAACGATCTCAAAAAATATCTTGTTTTGAATAAAATACTCGTAATCGGTGCATCTGGTCAGATCGGAACTGAATTAACATTAGCACTCAGACAGCATTTCAGTGGTGAAATGGTTATTGCTGCAGATCTCAAAAGGGAAGCCGATTTATTGAAAGGCACGGGCCCCTTTCTCCCTTTAGATATCATGGATAAGGAAATTCTTCGCGTGCAGGTACGCCGCCATGAAATTAAAACCATTTACTTACTGGTAGCAATGTTGTCGGCAGCAGGAGAAAAGAATCCACTCCTTGCCTGGCAGCTCAATATGCAAAGCCTGATCAATACGTTGGAAGTAGCCCGGGAAGAATCTGTAACGAAAGTTTTTTGGCCCAGCAGTATTGCTGTTTTTGGTAAGGATGCTCCAAAACAAAACTGTCCCCAGGATGCCTATTCAGCGCCTTCTACTGTTTACGGTATAAGTAAATTAACCGGTGAACAATGGTGTCATTATTATTATTACCGCTATGGAATAGATGTAAGGAGTATCCGTTATCCCGGACTTATCAGCTATAAAACGCTGCCTGGCGGAGGAACGACAGATTATGCGATAGAAATATTTCATTCAGCCATCCGCGGAGAAAATTATACATGCTTTTTACGTGCTGATCAGCGGTTACCCATGATGTATATGGATGATGCAGTTCGAGCGACCATTGAATTGATGGAAGCCCCTGCGGCAAAAATATCTGTACGCACGGCATATAACCTGGCTGGCATCAGTTTTACTCCGGAGGAAATCGCCCGGGAAATAAAACGCCTGATTCCGGAATTTACCATCGAATACCAGCCTGATTTCCGCCAGGCCATTGCAGATTCATGGCCGGAATCCATAGATGATCACATTGCCGCCAGGGACTGGGGATGGAAACCTTCTTTCAACCTGAAAAAAATGACAGAAGAAATGATTCATCATATTAGTCCGGGACTGGCGGTTTCCACGAAGAGATGACGGTTGATGGTTGACGGTTGACGGTTGACGGTTGACGGTTGACGGTTGACGGTTGAGTAATTAATTTGGGAATTGCAAATTAGCATTGTATTTAGTTTTAGGCTTTCGGCTTTAAGCCTTAAGCCTTAAGCTTTGCGCTTTATTCGGATTCAAAACAAAAAGTAATTACTTTTGCAGCCCCCGTCGAGGTAGCTCAGCTGGTTAGAGCATCGGATTCATAACCCGAAGGTCGGCAGTTCAAGTCTGCTCCTCGATACAAAAAGGTTCCTCCCGGAACCTTTTGCCGTTTTAACCCATCTACCCGAAATAATAGAATCAATTAATTTTTTATTCAATAAAACTTTTCAAAACCTGATTCCGCTGGTCTCTTGGAAGGCTAATGGGAGGACAAGGAAGTATTCCACTAAAGTGATATTATTGCTTATTTATTGGAATGTTATTAAGATATTATAGGGACCAAGTCCATTAAACAAGGACTAATTAGGAAGTATTTTCCAATAAATAGGCAATAATATCACTTTAGTAATATATTTCAGGTAACTTAGTTTAATATTCGTTTTAACATGCCGTCATCCGGGCTTAATACACTTGAACTATGGCAATACTTTTAAATGGTCCCAACGGGCCTTTTTCCGGTTTGCTTGGAACCGGAGTAGGGTACATGTGGAAGGGCAAGGCGGTGATACGCTCCAGGCCACCGAGAAAAAGATCCGGTTCCTCACCCTTGCAAAAACAACAACAGGCGAAGTTTGTATTAATGCATAAGTTTTTAAAACCGTTGCTACCCCTGCTCAATGTGACTTACAACAACCTGGCGTTTCAGATGACGGGTTTTAATAAGGCTTTTTCTTATAATGTGAAAAATGCCATCACGGGTGAATATCCCGATTTGAAGATTGACTATGCGATGGTACTCATCGGCCGCGGTGACCTTCCCAATGTAATGATGCCTGTGTCGGTTTATTCAAAAGAAGGGAAACTTGTTTTTAACTGGACAGATAATAGTAGAAAAGGAAAGGCGAAAGCTTTTGACAAAGCTTTCGTTGCTGTTTATTGTGAAAAAAACGGGGAATGGGAATTTGATCTTAATCTGGCAAGCAGAAGTGATGGCACATGTTCAATCGATATTAAAGAACTCGCAAATAATGAAGTCCATTCTTATATCGGATTTATTGCCGAAAATGGAAAAGATGTAACGGATAGTTTATATACAGGATTGATAAAATTGTAAATCATATCCAATTTTTTATCAGACATCCACATTAAAATCTGTCTTTTTTTTGTTCTCCTGAATTTTTATCCCGGTTCCTTTAAATTTTTTACCTGTTTAAACTCCATATTATGCGGATGTAAATTTTGCATTAATAAATTATGAAACCGGAATGCAAAATTTTTTCTCATTCTAATAAATACGCATATATACTTCTGTTTATTTCTTCTACATGTCTCCATTTCTCCTTAATGAAGCTTTGACAAATCTTAACAATTCCTTTTTTTTCGCTTAATCCTGCCGACATACCACGCTTCTACATTCGCCTGCGAAGATAAAATCAAATTAAAAACTAATTCATTATGAGCAAAAGAATTACTCTGCCCATTTATTTAAGAGCATTCTTGATCTTATTGCTTTTGCCGGTATTTGCTCTGGCGGAAAAGCCAATTACAGGACAGGTGCTTTCATCATCCGATCAAACTCCGGTGGCTGGTGCTACAGTAATTATTAAAGGATCAAAGGTTGGAACTTCAACCGGCCTGGATGGAAAATTTACGATCCGTGCAAATCAGGGAGATGTGCTTGTAATAACCGGAGTAGGCATTACCAGACAGGAAATAGTTGTGGGTGCGGATGATGATTTTACAATCAAAGTGACAACTAACAGTAAGAATCTGAATGAAGTGGTAGTTACTGCAACGGGTATCAAAAAAGATTCCAAACGAATAGGATATTCTCTTCAAACAATTGATGCTTCAAAACTTACCCAGGCGAGAGAAGCGGATCCGATTAGTTCTTTAAAGGGAAATGCAGCGGGTCTGGAAATAAATATCAATCAGGAAATCGGTCATCCTTCTGATGTAATCATTCGCGGAGAGAACAATCCGACAGACAGGCCAATGTTTGTTGTGGATGGAGTTCCCATTACTTCCGATACGTACAACCTTAATTCAGATGACATAGAAACCTATACCATTTTAAAGGGGCCAAATGCTGCTGCATTGTATGGTTTTCAGGGAAAAAACGGAGCCATTATCATAACAACCAAAAAAGGGAAAAAAGGACCAAAAGGATTGGTGGTAACTTTTAATAATACTACACAATTCAATAATGGTTTTATTGCATTGCCCAAATACCAGGACACATATGGTCCCGGAGATAATGGCAAATATGCTTATGGTGGCGGTGGTTCAAGTCCTGCATCATACTTCGGTAACGGAGCAGTAGGAGTCGGGGTAAATGATTATGATTATGATGTATGGGGACCGCAGTTCAACGGTCAGTTATTACCACAGTATGATGGTGCTTATGATCCAACGCAAACTTATGTTACAACATTCGGCGATGGAACAACTTATTCAGGGCATGTGGCCCCGACTCCCTGGGTAGCAAGAGGGAAGGATAATTTGAAAAAATTTATACAAACAGGTTTATTGCAATCCAATAGTATTGCAGTCAGTTCATCTACAGAAAAAACAGACGTACGTTTTTCTATTGGAAATACTTATCAGCAGGGAATTGTTCCCAATACGCAATTGAACAATGCAAATTTTACTGCAAGCGTTGTTCAGAGATTCACACCCAATTTTTCAATGACTGCTTATATGAATTATAGCAGGCAGTCATCACCCAATGTTCCGGATGTTACCTATGGTCCGAACAGTATGATATACAATATCATTATCTGGGGCGGTGCAGACTGGGCCATGAGTGATATGAAGAATTACTGGCAGACGGGTCATACAGGTGTACAGCAGAAATATGAAGAATATTACAGGTATAACAATCCCTACTTTATGTCTTACGAATGGCTGAGGGGTCATGATCAGAATAATGTTTATGGATATGTTTCCCTGAATTATAAAGTGAATGAGAATTTTGATTTGCAATTCAGGCCCAGTCTCACGACTTATGATATGTTTAATTCGGAAAAACTTCCTTATTCTGCTGACGTTTATGGAAGGGAATTAAGACAGGGAGATTACAGAACTGATTCAAGAAATTTATTTGAATCCAATACAGATTTTCAGGCCAGGTATCATAAAAATGAAATTGCCGGATTTTTAGACTTATCAGTACTTGGTGGTGCAAGTGCGAGAAGTTTGAATTTTAATTCTGCATTCGAATCGACGAACTACCTGAATACGCCAGGCACTTATTCTTTTGCCAATTCGCAAGGGCCTATTACGGGCAGTAGTTTTAATTCAAGTATGCTGGTATTGAGTGCATATTATTCTGTTGATCTGGGATATAAATCTTTTATAACCGCAAATATTACGGGTCGCGTAGATAAGTCATCTTCACTGCCCAGCAATGCAGGAAGTTATTTTTATCCTTCTTATAACCTGGCTACTGTTGTATCGGATTATACTAATCTGCCGAAAGTGATTTCATTTCTTAAACTGCGTGCATCTTATGCAGAAAGCAAAAGCGGTGGAACAAGTCCTGAGTTCTCTGCCAATGTGAGCTCTACCCCTGCTGCTGGTTATGGATATTATTGGTCTTCTCCTTATGGGGGACCGACAGCACCTTCATATCAATTTTCGCAGCCATATACATTAGCGCCTACTTACTCCAATCAGAGCAGTGCAAGATTTACGGATCAGACAGTTAATCCGAACATCATCACGGAAAGCAGGCAGGCAACTGAATTTGGAGCCGATATCCGGTTTTTCAACAACAGGTTGGGAATCGACGCAACCCGATATCACTATAAGAATACAGGTATTGTTGGTCTTGGAACTTCTGCTTCTTCCGGATACTCTACTTATCTGACTAACGGTAATATCTATACGAACGACGGATGGGAATTTGTAGTAACGGGTCGTCCTTTCGTAAATCCAAATGGATTCAGCTGGACTGTCGCAGTCAATATTGGTAGTTATATCAAAAAATGGGTGAATAATTCAAACCCTGATAACTACGAAACAAAAAGTGGTCAGCGTACTGATTTAGTTTATGGAAATGCTTTTGTAAGAACTGCTGATGGAAAAATTGTCATTGACCCGGCCTCCGGAGATTACCTGAGGTTTTCTGACCTTGGATCTTCAGCGCAGAAAATATTCGGCCATTCAGATCCCAACTGGCAATGGGGCATAGTTAATACTGTCAGCTATAAAAGCTGGTCCATGCGATTCCAGTTTGATGGGATGGTAGGAGGTGTGATAGAAGATTATGTTAGAAAGAAGACACTCCAGGGAGGTCGCCATATAGAAAGTGCCACCGGTGCATTGGGTGTCGCAAGGCCTATGGATGCAGATAATATTGCAGCATATACTGCACCTGGTGTGGTATTAACCGGTCCCAATGGAATCCAGTTGGATCCCATTACCGGAGTAATTACAAATAGTAAAGAGCTAACCGAAAGTCCAAATACCACCAAAAGTCAGGTACAGGCTTTTGTAACACGTGAAGCTTCCATTCCTGATCTGGATGTTATTTCAAAGACATACGCCAAATTGAGGGAAGTAACGATTTCATATAACCTTCCTGCAAATATTATTGGCAAGCAGAGTTTCTTTACTGCAGCCAGTATTTCTCTGGTAGGAAGGAATCTTTTGTACTTCTTTCCAAACAAATATAAGGACATCGATATTGATCAATATTCTCAGGGCTCATATAATGTCGGCAGTAACGGAGCATATGGTGGTTCAACTTATCAATCAGGGTTACAAACTCCCACTACACGCAGTTATGGTTTTAATTTTAATCTAACCTTTTAAAACCCATAAAATAAGTATATGAAACAAGTAAAGAATATCATTTTAGTTTTTATGGGTGGCTTATTGATGGTCTCCTGTAATAAGCAAATTCAGGAAAAACAAGCAGATCCAAATAATCCTACCACAGTACCACCCGCTTTAGTTTTGGGGACTCTTCTGACCGATATTTCCGGTACTGGAACTGCCGGTAGATTAAGTGGAACAAATTCCAGTGAGGGAGTAAATTCCTGGGATGGCGCACACCGCTGGAATCAATACCATTGCAGCAATTATGATTATTATGATAATAATATTTATGCATGGACCAACGGTTCATTTGATCCATACCTGGTCATGAAGAATGCTGTTCAAATGGAAAAAGAAAACAGTACCAGGGGTGCACCTGCTGTCAATCCATATGAAGCAGTTGGCAGATTTGTAAGAGCTTACTATTATTATAATCTGACCTCCATGTTCGGGGATATTCCGCAAACTGAAGCCCTGGATGTTGCAATTACGCAGAGCCCCGCCTACACTCCTCAGGAACAGGTTTTTCAATATGTTCTGGCGCAGCTGGACACAGCGAATACAGATTTCGCATCACTAATAGCGAGTAACGATAATTCATTGTCTCCATCACAGGATATCATGTATGGAGGCAACTTGGTGCTGTGGCAAAAAATGGTGAATACATTTCAGCTGAGGGTGCTGGTTGCATTAAGTAACAAGGCATCAGATCCCTTATTAAATGTCCCTGCGCGATTTGCAGCCATCCTTGGAAGTCCATCCACTTACCCGGTCTTTTCGGGTCAGGCCGATGATTACAAATTTGTTTATAATCCGGGTAATGCAAATACTTATAGTACTTACCCTTTCAATCCGACAAATTTCGGTTCCATTGCCCAGCGATTTAACATGGCTGATACCTATGTAAAAGCCCTGACCACTTTAAATGATGCGCGCGTTTTTGTAACCTGTGAACCTGCCTGGGCCTACGTTGCAGCCGATCCAAATCCCTGCAAGTATAATTATTTCGTAGGGGCTAGTACAGGCCTTCCACTTGCGCTCATGTATGCTGCAGCGGGCGTAGATTCATTTTCTTTTATCAACCGGCAAAGATATTATTCGAATTATACCGGAGAACCCAATGTTTTGGTTGGATATAAGGAAATGTGCTTCAACATTGCAGAAGGCATAACAAGAGGATGGGCTACGGGAAATGCCGAAGCCTGGTATAAACTGGGAATCACGGAATCCATGGCTTTTTATGGCATTGATGTCACTAAAACCAGTTTCACAACCTATTTTCTTCCGAAGGGCGCCAATTCAGTTACCCAGGTCGCACCATATCCTTACAATTTCGATTTTACAACTTATTACGCACAACCCTCTGTAGCCCTTTCTCCTGTTACAACTACAGCAATCAATCAGATCGTGTTGCAAAAGTATATTGCGAGTTTTCAAAATTCGGGATATGAATCATATTACAACTGGCGAAGGACTGGTGTTCCGGCATTTGAGGGAGGAAGTGGTGTGGGAAACAATGGAATTGTTCCAATCAGATGGGCTTATCCCGTCACTGAACAGCAACAAAATACAGACAATTGGAAAAAAGCTTTAACGGCACAGGGATTCACACAGGATGATCTGAACCAGGTCATGTGGTTGCTCAAATAATATTTTCCGTCAGGATAATTTTCTGATAGCAGTTTGGGTTATTTCAAAGGCGAATCTTTTCTAAGATTCGCCTTATAATTTGCAGTGGTATTCTGCAGGGATACATTTAATATAAAAGTTTTTTAAGATTTGAATACACCATTTCGGAGTACTAAAGAGGGAATAGAATTTCATATATTAAATTCTGACATATTTTAAAGTAAATCTTCAAAATAAATAATTTATTGAATTTTATTACTATTTAAAACAAAACCCCCTGTGGAAACAGGGGGTGTCTTACGATTGCTTGCTATATAAAAAACTTACATATATTTTATTTGAAGCTTCTCAAGGCGAAAATATAGAACAAATAACAAAAAAACGCAGAATGTTATTAACTTTTTGTAGAAAATATTACATATTTATTTTAGTAATGTGTTAACAACTCTGATTTGCTTTTGACCTCTATTTTATCGGGATAAACTAATAGTGCAGCCTGCAGGCAATCCATAGCTGCCTGGATTGCTTCCTGGTTCAGTACATAGGCAAGACGCACTTCATTGAGACCGAGGCCCGGACTGCCATAAAAACCAGAGGCCGGTGCAAGCATCACGGTCTCCCCCTTAAATGAAAATGACTCCAGCAGCCATTGGCAGAATACATCTGCATCAGGGACTGGTAGTCTGGCTATAGCATAAAATGCACCCCCCGGATTGGGACAATAAACGCCGGGCATTTCATTTAGTCTTTTGACGAGTAAATCCCTGCGTCTGCGGTATTCTTCGCGTGTAATATCAAAATAATCTTCAGGAAGATCAATCGCAGCTTCTCCAAGGATTTGGGAGAAGGAAGGGGGACTGAGTCTTGCCTGGGCAAATTTCATCGCCGTGTCGAGCAATTCCTTATTTCTGGTAATGAATGCTCCAATCCGGCCTCCGCAGGCACTGTAGCGTTTGGAAATGGTATCCATCAAAACAACATTATTGTCCAATCCTTCCAGTTTCATGGCGCTGAAATGAGATCCTTCATAACAAAATTCACGGTAGGCTTCATCACTGAACAGGTAAAGATTATATTTTAATGCGAGCTGTTTGAGGATATCCCATTCCTCCCGGCTATACAGGTATCCGGTCGGATTATTGGGATTACATATTACGATCGCCTTGGTTTTTTTTGTAATGGCTTTCTCAAACGTTTCCAGCGGAGGCAGGGCGAATCCGCTTTCTATATAAGATGTAACCGGAACAACTTTAACCCCTGCTTCTACAGCAAAACCATTGTAATTAGCATAAAATGGTTCAGGAATAATTACTTCATCACCCGCATCCAGGCATCCGAGTAAGCCAAACAGGATTGCTTCCGAACCACCTGTTGTAATGATGATTTGATCGTAACTAATATCAATACCATTAGCGGCATAATATTTCACCAGTTTACGACGGTAACTTTCATTGCCTGCACTATGGCTGTATTCCAGAATCTTAAATTGAAAATGCCTGACTGCATCCAGTGTGGAAGGTGGTGTTTCGATATCCGGCTGACCAATATTGAGGTGATAGACTTTTGTTCCTCTCTTTTTTGCAGCTTCAGCAAATGGCACCAGTTTCCGTATTGGTGAAGCGGGCATTTCCTTTCCTCTATGAGAGATAGTTGGCATACATTTTCTTTATCAGTCAAAGATAAAAGAAAGTATGGGAGTATGGGAGTGAAACAACAACTCTCAACTTTTTTGGCA
>Ga0207113_1016_pt1 | contig 72905 bp, 70 predicted proteins | sample Alteio_BWMinHeat_69_FD_153559 | JGI IMG/M metagenome (GOLD analysis project Ga0207113, IMG submission 153559) | Enriched cells from forest soil in Barre Woods Harvard Forest LTER site, Petersham, Massachusetts, United States -... | ecosystem: Environmental > Terrestrial > Soil > Temperate forest >... | reverse complement strand
AATGGATACACCTTTAAAATAGGCCATAGCATAATCTTTTAGTTCAAATCTTTCGTCGGGTAAATAGCAATAAATTTTTTCGCTATTAACGGTAATAGTATGTTCATCACCTGCTGGTCGAACAGAAAATCCAACGCCAATTTGCTCATTTTTTGGATCATCAAGATAATAATAACCAGTAGAAATTTTGTGCGGATTGCCTTTTGTAGCTTCTGGTTTCAAATAATAATTTCGAGTCGCATGTAGGAGACACAACTTACCATTTTCTTTTATAATAATTGCCAAGTGATAAATCAAACAAGTTGTCTTTTCACCGTTTGAAAAATGGCCGCCTCTAGTAAATAAAACAATATCTCCTGACAACACAGCGTCGTAATTAATTTTATAGACCTCTTCAGATGGGATAAAATAATCACTAAAATCACGCTCGCCATATTTTGGGGTAATGTAAGTATTTTGCTGATCATATTGAGATTTTCGATGAAAACCCTGCAACTTTACACTAAATTTTTTTAGTATTGTTTCGTCAACAGTATTTGCTGTTATGTTTTTCAAATAATTTCTATTTGATGAATTTAAAATTAATGATTCACACACAAAGTCATAAAAATTGCCATTCATTGGATCATTATTAATAAGTTTTTCATCATTAGCGATATAACGTATTTTGTATAATTTTTCAACAAACTCAGAAAATGTTTTTACACCCGACAAAGCCAAAACAAAGTAAATAAATGTTACGCAATCAAAAGAAGTTATCCTAACTCGCATTTGATCATTCGGAATAGCGTCCAAAGAAGTCTCGTAGAAACATTGTGTGCCAATAAACTTTCTAGCTAAAAACGCAAAAATATCATTTTTGTTTAGATTTTTTTGTGGTTCAATAAACTCATCTTCGATCATCTTTTTGGTTTTTCCACCGAGTTCGAGCCAACATGAAATTCCCGATATTTTTTCAGACACACCATCATTTTCAAGCATATACTTTTTCCTTTAAATAATTCGTTATACTATCAAGCTCTACTCTTGGCACTGTAGGGTAAACATATTCATTCATTTTAATATTAAATTGCTTGTATGCTTGTGATAAAAAATTTGATTCGTTTGAAACATCAAAATTAAATCTATTTTGATACACATCGTCTTCCATTGCTTTTTGCGTAGTAATAAAATGACAGCCTAGGTTTTGATATAAATTCAGCAGATCTATCATAAAAATAGATGTTGCAATCCCACAATGCAAACAAAGTATGTGTCTAATATCCCTTTTGAAAATTGCCCTGGAAACTTCAATGCTACCGATTAATTTTTCCTGAGCTGTTTTGAGAAAAAGAAGTCTCAGCTTACTTAACGTGTCGTAATCTTTTAACCGAAGAGACAAGCTGACTGGTTCATTCCATAGAAAATCTAAAATATCAACGGTACAGGGAACGATAATATAGTTGCTGTTATTTAAATAATGTTTAATTTTTTCCCTTTTTTCTTCTGTTTCTCCTTCAAGAAAAAAGGGATACCTAAAGTATCTTACATACTTTTCTTGATATATTTTTTCGATAATTTCTTCATTTTCGTATATGTCAGCAATGTAACGCTCAGCATCGACCGTGCGAATATCAATATGTGAAAACGTGTGATTGCCGAGTACTTGCTGTGATTTGACCCATTTAATTAGTAATAATCGATATATTGAATTATCGCTATTAACAAATATTCCATTCAAAAATCCAACAACACCATAAATTTTTTTCTCTTCAAAAGCACTCAAAAAAAATTTTAAAATGCGCGAACGTGAGTAGCCTTGCACGGTAGGCCCATGCACAGGTAAATCATCCACCGTAATTGCTAATTCAATGCCTGTTATCATAATTTTCTTTTTTCAGTGTGAATTTATTTAATAAGTAATTAGCGCAGCTAAAGTCTCCGATTGTCTGACAGAACAACTTGCTCAGAAATGCGTTTGAAAATTCTCGTAAATCTGTGTTTTTATTTAAGTTAGAAATAGTTAGTTTTTCTTCTTGATTTAATGCCAGCAATGGAGCGCCACCCAACTTACTCAGATCATTTCTACTCAAACATTGCAAATCATGACTGTCAAGAAATGATTCTATTTCATGGCAGGTCAAAATAATTTCCTGGTAATGCTTAATTGAATCTTGTTGACTTGTTCCTCCAACAGCAACAATACCTGGTAATAAGCAACGAATTAAATATCCAATAAATCGATCTACATATAAAACATTTTCACGCAAAGCTTTTGCAATATCTTTTGCATTATAAAGAACCGGTAGTTCAGAATGGTCATGCTCAAGAACGAATTTTGCTTTTTTTCCACAACCATGAAGTATAACCGGATAGAGTCGAGTTCCTTTACGATACCAAAAAAAATCGGGTGATGATTTATTGATAACAAGATTTCTTTTCGATAAAATAAATTCATTTTTGGTTTTGATGAAAAGATCACGCATATGATAATCAAACAATAATGTATGTATTGGGCTATCAATGTTGCTGATATGGATTGCCATTAAATCAGATGTTAAATCCTCATCTATTGCAACGCGTTTGGTTATTTCATTTTTAAATAAAGACTTCCAAATGTAATCGTTGAAACTGCGATATGCTTCTGGCGCAGAATCATAATTTCGTTCAAAACAGGAATCAAAATCCGAATTATACTTAAATGCGCGACGTAATACTGTTACTAACTCCGCTGACAACTTAACAGGTCCTGGCAATGAACAAAAATTTGAGTTTTTCAGCAGGCGATTGGAAAACGAAAAAGTTTTATATGACTTTTGTTGCGTCCGAACAAACACTGGGCCAAAAAACGGACTTCTTCTTGAAATACAGGAAACAATCGAACATTGTGAAGTAATCATCGAATGAATCCCGGCTTCTGAACAAGCAAGGTAAAATAAAAAATTGTTTAAGAAAGTTTCCTCATCAATGAGTAAGTTTGAATGATCGGCTTGTTGAATAACCGGAAAATTAAGTAAATCATTACAAATATCATTTATTTTCTTGTGACCTCGAATCGATAAATATTTTTCTAATGATTGTGTAAAATAATTTAAATGACGATTATTTGACGCTGGGATAGACGGTATTAGAGAAGTTAGATAATTTCGCAATGTTAAATTTAATGATTCTGTGATGATGTTAGAAATCACAAATCCTCTTTTACCCAGATTAGCTATAAAATCAGAAGCTGGGTAATTTTTGTTGCCATCAACAGAATCACTTAAAAAGTTCATCATTATATCATATCGCTTTCTGTTAATTTCAATTATGAAATTTTGCTCAACTTAAGATACCACCTCAATAGCTGACAAAATTCATCAGGGCTCATATTGATGGGTTTAACATCGGGTATACTTGAATGAATAATTGGGATAATTCTGGCTGATGCTTTTGTACTCGCAGAATGACATACCAATGTCGCCATTATTTTATTGCCATCTGAAACGATTCTATGCAATTCATTCGGCGACAGGGTATAGTACGTTCCTTCGGAATGAACAACATTTTTAATGAATTTAACTTTTACTTTCCCAACCAATACGGGATCAGTTTCTTTATCTATATACAAATATTCATCATATTCAGAGTCAGTACTTGATGCTGATTCTTCCCAAACCTCACTTTTTAGTGAACCTCTAATATTTGCGGAAGCGAAATGCCATCTATGATCATGTAAATTTTCTTGCGCATCATTGCCTGGCATCCAAATATGAAAACGAACAGCAAAATCCTTTTTCTTTGACAAGAGAATTTTATAAAAACCATTGCCTTGTAGGTATGATTTTGATGCGATATCCTCAATTAATTTTTCATTATTGAGAATCTCATTTATAACATTTTTTATACCTTCTTCTCCGAATCTATTTAATAAGATTCCAACATCTCCCATGATATGAGACAGTGATTTGTTTTCTTGAAAACACCGCTGAATATCGGAAACTAAAAAAGGCAAAGATTTTTTAGAAGTAAAAGTGTCCATTTGATTAATTCGGAAAAATATTTTTTTAATTTTGCGTAAGGAAAATACCGCTCCATAAGCGACTTCACGACTATAAATAAAAAACGCTTTAATAGCAATATTGTGAATTTGCGAAAATTACTTAAATGTACTTTTTATACGAATAATAAATTGGATATTTTTTTTAAATGCTCTGATAGAGGCGCATTTTTTAAATCTTCAAGTCGGTAACAAAAGGAAGGAGTATTTATTTTTTCACGAAGTATTTTAACGCGTTTTCTCAACGCCCCGTCATTCTTTTTTTCATTTACGCAGGAAAGTGTATCGGCAATTATTTTGGCAACATTTTTAACATCGGCCTCTGTACCTCCCATTCTTGTAAATTCAGAAAGTGAAAATCGGAAAGCGTTATTTTTTATAGCAGGCAGAGCAGAAAAATTATTAGTAATAATTCCAAGTTGAGATAACTTATTGGATAGAAGCTCCGTTTTATTGTGTTCTCTGGGAAAAGCCCAAACCTGATGGCACTCTGAAAAATCACGTTCTTTTCCAGACACAATAAAATCATTTTCGGAAAGAGACTTTGCAAATTGTTTTGCATTAGAAATAGATTGTTTTGCATAATCAACACCAAGACATTCTTGCATTTCAATTAAGGTTATCGTTAATGAAATAACACTTGCCATTTGATGATGACTTACAAAATGATCCGTTGTGTCAAGAAACTTCATCGCAATTTCTTTATCATTAGTGGCTAGAAATCCTTTGTGTGGGCCAGGTAACGTTTTATGTGTTGAACCACCAAATGAGTGAGCTCCATTTTTTAAAGGATTAAATAATGCGCCACCCAAAATCAAACCATTTATGTGGCTTGAATCATAATGGATTATTGTATCTGAAGAAACTGCATTGACTAGCTGGCGAATCCGATATGGATCAATGGGAAAAAGTTGCGTGGACTGATCGATGTAAATAAGGCGCGGCTTGCACTGAGAAAGCAATGCTTCCAACCTTTCATAGTCTATATCAAAAGTATTTTGAAATGGAATGTGTTTCACTGATAACCCAAGACGTTCTGCAACTACACGTGTACTTGGATGTCCACCTACCTCTACTGGCACAGTTAAAATAATATCATTAATTTTTGCCAACGCCGCAAGCGCGATAGTCATGCAGTTTATTCCAGAAATGGGTCTTACATTGACGTAAGAGGCGCCGGTCATTGTTTTGAGCAAAGGTATTAAAATATCTTGTTCAATTTCTCCTAACTCTTTTCCGCCCGGAAAGCACCACTTACCAAATAAACGCAAATCATCTAAAAAATATCTGGAATAAGCATCTAAAATAAAAGGTAGCCTTGCTAGGGGCGAGAGAATGTTCTCGCTGGGCGTCATATTAATTGCTGATCTTGCACATTCATTTAAATTGCTGAGCTTTGTTAAAAGATCGATAATCATGTTTACTTTTCACGCATTACAAACGTTTTCTAGATATTTTTTCAATACCCATAAACGGTCTCAATACAGTTGGAATCGTCACACTGCCATCTTCATTCTGGTAGTTTTCTAAAATAGCAATGGGAGTTCGGCTTAATGCAACCGCCGTACCATTAAGTGTATGTGCAAATTGGTTTTTTTTATCTTTGTCTTTAAATTTAATATTCAAGCGTCTTGCTTGAAACGCTGTGCAATTAGATGCTGAAGTCACTTCACCATATTGCCCACCATTTTTTCCTGGCATCCACGCTTCAATATCATATTTTTTATAAGCAGGCGCCCCAAGATCTCCAGCACAAATTCTTACAACACGATAAGGCAATTCCAACCCTTTATATATTTCTTCTTCAATTGCCAATATTTCCTCTAGCGCAGCTTCACTCATATCTGGCGTTGTAATTTGAAAAAGTTCAATCTTACTAAATTGATGAACCCGATAAAGTCCTTTATCGGCTTTTCCAGCAGCGCCTGCTTCAGTTCGAAAACAGTGGCTTTCAGCAACATATTTTAGTGGCAATTTATCGAGATCGATAATTTCATCTGCGTGCAATCCCGCAACGGCAACTTCCGCAGTCGCGACTAGAACCAGGTCATGTTCAGCAACATGATAAGTGTTCGATTCGCTTCCTCTTGGGGAAAAACCAATTCCCTGTAAAAATTTTGATTTTGTTAAATCAGGTGTTTGAAGCATGGTATACCCATGTTTTGCTGCAACACGCATCGCATATTGCTTAAGCGCAGCTTCTAACATCACAGCTTCATTCTTTAAAAAGTAAAATTTACCACCTGAAACTTTTGCACCCGCTTCAAAATCCAACAAATCTAATTCTGCCGCCAATTCAAGATGATCTTTTGGTTTAAATGAAAATTTTGTTGGTGTTAAAAATGTTTTGAGAACTAAGTTTTCTTCGTCATTTTTCCCTGTCGGAGTGTCCTTTGGCAGAATATTTGGAATTAATAAGATTGCATCTTTATATTGTTCAGCAATCTTTTCCTCTTGATCTTTTAATAAAGCTAATTCTTTCTTTAGTTCAATACCACGATTCTTATCAAGATCCTCAGAATCATGCGTTGATTGAAAAGAATTCTTTTTTGCAATTTGGTTAGATTCAGCGCGTTTAGAATCCATCTCGATTCGCAAGCGCTTAAGGTCTTCATACATCTGAATAATGGATTCTAATTCAATCGAAAGATTGCGCTCTTTAATGCTGTGCTTAACTAATTCTTTATTTTCAATGATAAATTTAATATCTAACACAATCACCTCTTACATAATCAAAAATCATATCGCAGAAGGGCGCAGTATAGCACTCTAAGAAACTTTAAAAACAAGTTTTCTTCTGAGATATATCCACATACCAAAACAGCATTGAGCAAGGCCTGCAAGACCTAATGCTACATCCATCCCTCGATCTTTTCCTACACCATACACTGAAGATAAAATCAGGTGAATACCGTGATGTCCATAATGGCGCATCAGTGGATCTAACACTTTATCAGCAAGTGGGCCACAAAACATGAAGGTGATTAGACCAGCAGATTGAAGCAGTACACTCTTGATAGCGAATATTTTTCCATAACATAATTCTTCTGTTGAATTTTGCCATAAGGCATAACTACAACCTCTTTGAAATGGATTAATGAAAAAATACAAAAAAAGTACAGCGCCCATTATAATCACCGAATGAAGCAATGACCCGAAAAAAACAATGCCTCCTTGTAGGGCAAGACTAATGGGAATAAAGCTATCGATTTTTAAATTATTGAGGCGAAAATATGAAACAAGTAAGCCAGAAAAAATAGAACCCAATCCGCCCATGGCTATAATTTTTCCGGCTGTTGTCGTTGTGCTTTCATGTAAAGCAAGTGGAATAATATAAACACCCATCATACTTACGGTAATGATGGACAACATGAGACATGATGAAGACCACAGTAACTGTGGTTTACATACTAGATATCGCCAAGTCGATTTGTAATTTAGAATCCCTCCCCATGAGGCGCTTACCTTATTGATTTGCGTTGGTTCTGATATCCAGTATGTCATCCCTATTGCGAAAAGCGTGCAAACAATATCAACAAAAATTAACATCGTAATATTAAACTGGGAGGCGAAAAGGCCCGCAAATAGCGGTCCAATCATTCTCGGTATCGACTGCTTAAGAGTCAACAACGCATTGAATTTTACGCGTTCTTCGCTAGTAACTGCTGATCCCACAAAAGCGGTAATAGCTATTCCTTGAAGTGTAGAAAAAATTGAACAAACGATGACGTAACCATAAAGATCAACATGATTTAAATTGTGATTACATGCTTTCAGCATGAGAAATAATAACCCTAGAATAGTTATTATATCGGCCAAGATAATAATTTTTTTTTTCGAAAACATATCAACTAAAGAACCTAACGGCAAAGGTAGCAAAAAAGCAGGCAAGATTTGAAAAAAATAAAGTAAGGCTAGATCAGTTACATGTTTATCTATTTTAAAAATAAAAATTCCAAAAGCAAATCCTGTGATCGCACTACCAATTTGTGACATGAATTGTCCAGCAATAAACAATGAAATTTTATTGGCATTATTCATAACAATTAGTATTCTATTTTAAGAGAGACGAATATCGTTTTTGATGCCATGCACTGAAGCGCAACCCATTATCAAATAAACCAAATTGACCACCTGTATGAACCAAAACCACGCCCGATTTTTCCTTAATTTGATTATGAAATAATAATTTTTTAAGTCCAATAAACGTTTTCAACATATAATTTGGATCAAGTATGAGCTGGTATTCACGTAATGCTTTTTGCATCAAATTAAGTTCTTCTGGTTCTGCCTTATCGTATCCTTTTCCAATAGCGAAATCGGTAAATATTAATAATCCATCATCCTTATCTATTGGATAATTAATATAATTTGCCGCCTCTTTTCTCAATGTTAATGTTCGATTTTTTACGGCGACCGCATTTTCTCCGATACAAATTCCAAAAACACGCCAAGGAAGCTGAAGAATCTCAGCAGCAATTTTTATTCCCAAACAAGTACCTCCTGATCCAGCGGGGACAACGATATCCGAAATAGATAACCTCTTTTCTTTAACTTGGACAGCAAGCTCAAAACCAAGCTCTATACTGCCCAACAATCCAGGCCATGCCGATGCGCCGGAATCGATAATATAGGGTCGTTCACCTTTACGTTTTTCTTCCTCAGCAATAATATTTATTTTTTCACTAATCGATTTCCAAGGAGAATTTTCAAACCACGAAATTGTTGGTTCTAACAATGTTGTCAGTAAATAATTTCCGTGCGCGGCATGAGGAAGAATTTGATTATCGCCACCAAACACCACATGCGCTCGCAAATTATTTTCTTGTGCTAATTTTGCCACCGCTTTGCATTGGTTTGATGGGAGGCTTCCTGCAGTAATCAAAATAGTTGAATTCATCTCGATTGCGTGTGGAATAATATACGATAATTTTCGTAACTTGTTACCACAACCAAAGTCATCAATTCTATCTTCTCGTTTTATATAAATTTCCGCTTGAAAATCCTGACTGACGCGAGAATGATATTCCAATGGAGTAGAAACATATTGTTCTGCTAGTGAATTCAGCTTTTCTGTTTTGAGAATTTCTGCTATGAATTTTTTAACCATATCATTTGTAGAATGTCTTTGAAAAATTTACGCCACACTTTTTTTTTCAACCACCAAAGAATAAAGATAAGGTATCTTATTTCTATCGGAAGATGAAAACCAAAGTCCATTTTCACAAGTGTCTAAGGTTGAGAAAAGACGATAAGGACAATATGGATATTCATTAAAACAATTTAAATTAAAACCATTATTGACTAGTGCGGTAATGATCTCACTAATCGTGTGTTTCCAACGATACTCATAATATTTAATAGGTGCCTGTGGATCGGTATAGGTGCCAGAAGTTTGCGCTCCAACTGGATTATTGTCACTAAAATGATTAACTATTCCACTCACTTTCCCATTAAAAAGTAAATCCAAAATTGGGTGAAACTCCACCAATACAAATTTTCCAGATGGTTTTAAGGAGTGGTAAATGCCACGCGCCCACACGTCAAGATTACTTAACCAGCAAGTGACACCATAGGATGAAAAAACAAAATCAAATGCGTTAGAATCAACTAGCTCACTCAAACCGTGGACGTCTCCCTCAATGAAATTTGCTTTCATTTTACATTGCCGATTAAGTTGACGCGCTTTATCAATCGCAACAGCAGAAATATCTACGCCAGTTACAGTCGCACCGAGACGATCCCAGGAAAGAGAGTCCAGACCAAAATGACATTGCAAATGCAATAAGCGCTTATCAACAACGGAACCAACAAGATCTAATTCTGGTTTATTTAACGTTATACCACCCTGAAGAAACTGCTCCACATTATAAAACTGCGAGTCTACGTGGACACCCGTCCTAAGATCCCAAGCATATTTGTTTGTTACCATAAATGAATCAGGCATAAATAAATCTTATTTATCCGTATGTTTAACCAAAAAACTACCCATAAAAAGGTAGTCGAGACCAGAAGTAAAAAAAGACGCGAGCGCATCATGTGGACTTTCATCAATCGGTTTCCCTCTTACATTCAAAGAAGTATTAATTAACACGGGAACACCACTGTATTGACTAAAACGTTCAAGCAATGCATGCAAGAAAGAATCATGCTCTTTGTGTACCACCTGAACTCGAGAAGTACCGTCTTTATGCACAACAGCAGGTATTTTCTCTCTCGCATGAGGCTTTACAACTGATGTAAGCATCATATAGCGGTTTTGCACACCTTCAAAAAACTCATGAAATGCCTCAGCTATCACAATAGGAGCCAATGGACGAAACTGTTCTCGATCCTTTAACTCATTTAATTTTTCACGCGTTCTTTCTGATTTTGGTGATGCAATAATGCTCCGATTTCCAAGCGAACGAGGGCCAAATTCCATACGATTACGAAATAATCCAATAACTTTTTCTTTCGATAATAAGTCAGCAATCTTGTTAACGGCATCATCGCCATTATCCATTTTGATATAATTTGCTTTCGCCTGTATTAAAGCATTTTCAATTTTTACATCATCATATTCTGTGCCCAAAAACATTGAATCATAGGAGATTTTTGAACCACCATTTTTGATCCAACTCAATGCTGCTGCGCCAATAGCTGTTCCTGCATCATGCGATGCAGGTTGTATAAATATATCTTGCACACCTGGAATTTTCGCGAGTTCTGCATTTGCAAGCACATTTAAAAATACACCACCAGCTAAACATAATTTTTTCATTCCGGTTTTTTTCAATTGATATGAAATAATATGTTTTAGTACTTTTTCTAAATGCATTTGGGCTGAGCAAGCAATATCACTGTAGTTTTGTTCAATAGAAGATCCAACTAAACGAGCAACACCTAATATCTTGGCAAGATTTTGTAATTTTTGAATATCAACACGATACTTTCCATCCGACGTAATACTAACAAGTTCATTCATCTGACTTTCAAATTTTGGTTCACCATATGCAGCCAATCCCATGACCTTATATTCATCAGAAAATGGTTCAAAACCAAGATGGCTAGTAATGTAGGAATAAAAAAATCCCAATGAATTCGGAAGCGATATTTGAGCAATTTTTATTAATCGATTATTTTTCCCAATGTAAAATGAAGTGCATGCATTTTCACCACTTCCATCAGCAACAACAACAAGCGCTTCTTGAAAGGAGGAACAATAAAAAGTAGACGCCGCGTGACATAAATGATGATCCCATTCTTTGTAGGGAACTGCTCCCAATTGTTCTGGAGAAATAAATTGTCTATAACGCTGCGGAACTTCATAACTTTTTGAAAGTGCCACTCGAACATTGGAAGCTGAACGATAAGCCGCTAATTCTTCACTTATCGAGGACAATCTTTTTTTAGTGAAACATCCCAATAAACTTTTCAAATGTGACATTCTGTTGTAGGAATAAGCAATTTCATGTATATCATTTGACTTTAATCCTTGAGATTTCAATGCAGCAAAAATCGAATCAAATGGAATGAACGTTTTATATGGCGTGTAACTTTTTCCATGTTTGATACGAGATAATCTTTCATCTTCTATCGCAAAAACAAGTTTTCCATCACATATCAATGCAACGGATGGATGCTCAAAAAAACTATTTATCCCAAGAATATTCATATCCGTTTGTAATTTCCCAGTTGAATGGATTAAATTGGCATCGTATCGTAGACATTTAGCTATCGCAAGCCACATGGAATCTAAAAGAAATTTTTGTGCTGTGCAAAATGTACATAAAATCACTCATGTAAGTAGTTCATGCAACAGTCAAACAAAGCATCTCCAATTGAAAAATATATAAATAAATCTTATCCTTGTAAAAAATTAAAAACGGAATAAATATTCATTATGAATCCAGATGAATTCAAAACACATATACTAAAGAATTTCCGTGAATACAAAAATCTTTATTGTTTTTACAAGGAAATTGGTGGAAATGAAAATTTAACTGATGATGTCCTTCGTTATGAATACAGCGATAACCCTGATCGTGGAAATCTTATCTACGCAACACAACAATCAAGAATCATTGGCGCAATTGGAACAATTGGATTTCAATTGTTAAAAGATGGACTACCGTTAAAATCAACATTGCTCGACCGAGTTTTAATTGCAAGATGGTTTTGGGGAAAAGATTTATTTAAAAAATTAGAGGAAATCGCATTTAATATAGCTCACAATAACGAAGTACATTTTCTATGGGGATTAACACCCGTCCCAAAATCTTTTGTGAAATTGGGTTATACAACTCATACAGCAATTTCACTGCTTATTCTGGAGAATATTCAACTCATAAGTCATATTGTTGCAATAGAAAATATACAAATTAAATATGGTTTTGACGATGATATCGTGACGCTGAATCAGAAAATATCCGATGCGTACCCTGATCAATATTTTTTATGCTGCAATCAAAAAAAATATAATTGGTTAGTTTCAAATAATAAACATTTGGACAGATACTGTGTGCGTATTTATAGAAATAGTGATTTAATTGCATTTATCATACTCAGAATAGAAAAATGGCGAGACACATTATCGATTGAAGCGTTGATGATAAACGATAATGAAAATATAGAAACGGTTGCGCATATTGCCCGCAATGAGGCCATCAAAAATAATTTACCAAAAATTTCCATCACGCTTAATTCAAAAAATATTTTGTTAAAGCGAGTAGAAGATATTTTTTTATCTTTGGGATTTAAATCATTTCCGTACAACGCCAACCTCATTACAAAAGCTGTCAATAAAGATATTCATGTAGCGCAACTATATCTAACGGGTATTTGGGCGCCACCGTACTGGGCTGCACCCATTAAAAAATAGCCATAGACATAACAATATATGACAAAAATAGTAATTAGCGGATCGGGAAGTTTTTTACCAGAAAATGAAATAACGAATGAAGAGCTCGTTAGTAGTTTTAATCAATATGTTGAAAATTATAACAACAAAAATCAGCAACAAATTTTAAATGGTGAATTTATAAAAATAAAACCGTCGGATGTTAACACTATCACACGCTCCTCTGGAATTAAAAAAAGGCGTGTAATTGATAAAAACGGGATACTAGATATCAATCACATGCGCCCAAGATTCATAAAAAATGATCTTTCAATACAATCTGAATTAGGGTTAATTGCGGCAAGAAAAGCGCTTATGAAAGCCAAAAAAAATCCAGCCGAGATTAATGGAATCATTGCTGCCAGCACGCTTTTTGAAAGGGGATTTCCTTCACACGCCATCGAAATTCAACGTGCTTTGAATTGTGAAGGATGGGCATATGACATGTCGGTAGCCTGCTCGTCATCTGTGTTTGCAATGAGTGCGGCAATAAATGCAATTTTAAACGACCAAGCTGAATGTGTTTTGGTCGTAGTACCTGAAATATATACCGGCCAACTTAATTTCACTGATAGAAAATCACATTTCATTTTTGGTGATGGCGCAGCTGCTATAGTTCTGGAAAAAGATAACACCTGCAAAACTATAGAAACGTCTTTTGAACTGATTGATATTTCTTTAAAAACACATTTTTCAAATAATATTTTTAACCATTTTGGGTTTCTAAATTGTTGCCATGAAGATAAAAACAATACAAATAACTTTTTTAATCAAAATGGACAAAAAGTCAGAGAAGAAATTGTTCCCCTCGTTATTGATCATCTAAAGAAACATCTAGAAAAACTTTCGATAGATAAATCAATAATAAAACGTTTATGGTTGCATCAAGCGAATAAATATATTAATGACGAAATTGGAATAAACATCCTTGGAGACTCAATAAGCCAAAAAACACTACCAAACACATTAGAGAATTATGGAAATAGCGGTGCAGCTGGATGTTTGATTGCATTTGATGAGCATCAAAACGATCTGAAAAAAAATGATTTTTGTATTATCTCAGCATTTGGTGCAGGATATGCGATAGGTAGCATTATCTTAAAAAAAATTTAATATTTTTAAAGGTAAAATTCATGGAAAACAAGAATTCAATTTGTGAAAAACTTATCTTATTTATATCAAAAAAATTTGAGTTAAATTTAGATACTTTTGATAAAAAAAGTAGTTTATTTTTTGATGGTCTATTAGACTCATTTGAACATTTTACTTTGATGCATGAAATTGAAGGGTTATACAATATAAGAATTTCAGAACATGAAATGGAATCAAATCGGCTGGATACAATAGAAAACATTTCTGAGTTTATTATGCACAAACGTGCCGCGTTAAATGAGTAACGGAATCTCTTAAATCATGTTTTTCTGTCATACCAAATCCCCCCCTTTTTTAATTAATATGCATTAAAAAAATAGTGTTTCTTGTCGATTTCTAAAAAGCTCGTTGAGTGTTCGCACACAAACCATCTGCTGATGGCGGTAGGCTAAGCTACGAAAGTGCGAAACTCCTGCTAACCTGCCTTTGCCACTGATGCAGTCGACGCTTCCGCTGCTCCCGCTGCTCCCGCTGTCGCCGTTTCCGCTTTACCAAACATCCCAGACGTTAGTGGCGATGAGCATGATGAAGATGATGAAAATGACCCTGACGTTCGTGGCGATGAACATGGTGCAAATGATGAAGATGACCCTACGAGTACATAATCAGTGGGAGATGCTGGTGGTGTTATGTTGCGGGTTCTCCAAAATGGGCGTTTCTCGTTTGCTTTCCCTGTTGCAATGGGCATGTCTTGATTTGTGAGATCTTCCGCAATCGGTTGGATTGATGCTACGCGAGTCTTTCCTTCTGTTTGCCCTCTATGTCTTTCAGCGAGTTTATCGAATAGAGAAGAACTTTTTTCATGCGTCTTCGTTTCTAGGTTGGTTATAGCATCGCGGGATAACGTTTCTTCTGTACGTATCCTTTGTCTTTGATTTTCAGCAATTGACGCCATTTTTTCTTCAAATTTTTTATTAGCCAACTCATATCTTTTTGTTTTTTCAGCCGCTCTTCGTTTTTCTTCTTGAGCCTTGACGATTTCTTCAACTTCTTTTTGTTGTGCTGCACGTCTTAGAGTCCGCTCTGATTCACGCTCATTGCGAGATTTCCTCCGATAGTCATCTAAAAGATCTCCGCGATTATACCCTGGCATAAAAACCTCCTTGTTTGTTTCGAATCAATTCATAAATTAACTTAATTAACAGCATACCCGTGAATGCCGAGGGTTTACAGAGGTCAAATGGCCATGTGTGATGTCAGCGAGAAGCTATTTAACTCTGCAAAAACACCGGTAAATCCTTCGATTTTCCCATCGCAATCTGCATCAACGCATTTTTAATTGATACACATTGATCAATTCCGTTAACACCAAAACTTCGCGCCGTATTAACCCGTTGTGTATCGATTGAAAATATTTCTTTTAAACCACGCATTGCACAGATTACCGCAGAATTATCAGCTTTTCGCCAGCGCGCATATTTTCGCAACGTGCGAATATCACCCAAACATTTTTTATTTTCACGCGCATCCACTAATACCTGCGCTAAACAGGCTGCATCCATTAATCCTAAATTAACACCTAATCCTGCCAGTGGATGAATCGTATGTGCCGCATCGCCAATCAATGCATAATTTTCTGATACATAATCATTTGCATGTCGCATGGTTAATAAAAATTGTGAACGATCTGAAATAATCGTTAATTTTCCCAATCGATAATCGAGCGCTTCTGTTAGCGAATCAGAAAAATCTTTATTCGATTTTTGCATTAATTCATCACTGATTAAATCATCCGCAGACCACACCAATGCGGTGTGATGTGAATGGATTAACGGCAATAATGCAACCGGCCCCGTTGATAAAAATTTTTGATAAGCCCTATTATTATGGGAGTGTTGCGATTCTATTACGGCAATAATCGCTTTTTGTTGATAGGATCGTGTTTGCAATGTTACCGGCATTTGCTCACGCACCCAAGAATTCGCGCCATCTGCGCCAACCACTAATTGCGAATTTTTTAAATCAAACTCTGTTGGCGTATGTGGACAAAAAATTTGTACATGATTGTCATTTGATAATTTTTCCCATAATGCTTTTACCATAGCACGATTTTCAACAATAAAACCCATTTGTATTTCATTCATATCACGACTGTCAAAATTTAAATGCGCATTTTGCGTATGATCCCAAATATGCATTTCATATAAGGGCGCAGCATTCATTTTTAATTGATCCCAAATGTTTACATACTGAAATAATTTTTGTGATGTCAGATGAATGGCGCTAACACGTGCGGTTACCTTATTTTCCTCAGGATTTATTTTTTTGGATTCAATAATCGTTACGGAAAAATTATTTTTAGCCAGCACTGCGGCGAGTGATAAACCCACAATACCACCACCGACAATCGCGACATCGCACGGTTTCATCGAAAACCTCGCAATAAACGCGGCATTTTCCCAGCAATTCCCATCGTTCGTTTTGCTAATTTATTTTTCAGCGGATAAATAATATCCGTCGACAACAATCCCAATCCACGCACACTTCCGATAAAAGGCAATTCAAATAAACCGCTTAATTGATGAGTGATATTAAAAATCGCTTGTTGATGTTTGACTGTCAGCGCCGCATATTTTTCTAATATTTTTATATCACCGATATTTTTTTTCGCTTCCATCAATACATCGCTTAAAACAGCCACATCCTGCAATCCCAAATTAAATCCCTGTGCTGCAACCGGATAAATGGTATGTGCCGCATTGCCCAATAAAACCGCGGATGGTGCAATTTGTTTTTCTGCCATCACTGTTTTCAATGGAAATTCAGTTATTTTTTTTGCACCCACAATCGATAATCGTCCCTCAAATGCATTTTGTAAAAATTCCAAAATCTTGTTCCGCTCGCATTTTTTTACATTCTGCGCCGTCATCGTCCACACCAACTGCGCTTTATTTTTTTCATACAAAGGCAAAACTGCCAGCACACCCATTTTAGTGAATCGTTCGTAAGCGGTGTGATCATGATTGTCAGATAATTCTAGTTGATAAATATGCGCGACATCACCGTTGTCTTCTTCGCGATAGGAAATACCGAGTAAATCGCGACACGACGATTGAGTGCCATCAGCCGCAACCAATAAATCCGCTGTGATGTCAGATTTTCCATGAACTGTTTTTATTTCAATTTTCGCGCCATTCAAATCACAGTGAATTTTTTCTATTGATTGAATGGAGACAATATTAATTTCAGATGTTGCAGAAACTGCGTGATACAACGCTTTAAATAATTTTGCAAATGGCACAACATAACCGAGCACCGGAACTTTTTCCTCTTCCGCAGAAAAATGGAGTATTCCAAATCGTCCTTGTTCTGATACATGCACCGCTAAAATCGGGCACGCCACATTTTCCAATTCGCTCCAAATACCCAATGCATTTAAAATACGATAACTGCCGTACGATAATGAAATCGGTCGTGTATCATTTTCTGATCGTGTTAAAATTTCAGGTAAATGATTTTCTAAAATCTGAATTGACGATCCAACATTTTTCATGCTTAATGCAAAACTCAAACCGATCAAACCCGCACCGGCGATAACGATATTTGTTTTCTGTGATTCTTGTTTCATGGCGCCTATGGTAACATAATCTCATTCGCTAAAATAAAGGTAATTCCCATGACTTCCGTTTTTGAAAAACTAAAAAATCTACGTCATCGCATGTCTGAAAAAAGCGTTGATTTCTATTATGTACCAACCCGCGATGATCACAATAATGAATATGTGCCTGCACATTGGCAACGTCGTGAATGGCTGACCCATTTTACGGGTTCGTACGGCGAAGCATTGGTTGGTTTAGAAAATGCTTTTTTGTGGACAGATCCGCGTTACTATTTACAAGCCGAACAAGAATTAGAGGGAAGCGAATTTCAATTAATGAAACAACTGCAAGGTGTTTCTGCACCGGTCAGTGCATGGTTGGGTGATCATGCATTTAATGCCACGGTCGGCGTTGATCCCAAAGTGATTAGCATTTCGCAGCGTCGTCAATGGTCGGCAACGTTGTCGCGTGTGCATGGATTGTTAACAGCGATACCAGAAAATTGGATTGATCAAATTTGGAAAGATCGACCATCATTACAACTTGAAAAAATTCGTATTTTAGACGAGAAATATGCGGGTTTTTCAGCAGAAGAAAAATTAGCGCGTGTTCGTCTTGCAATGAAAGAAGCGGCGGCTGACGCGTTAGTGATTTCTCAATTGGATGAAATTGCTTGGCTCTTTAATATTCGCGGTAATGATATTCCTTACAATCCATTAGTGATTAGCTACGCGATTGTTACCCTGCAAGACGCTTTTTTATTTGTACATTTAGCATGTGTGACACAAACCGATTTATCTTATTTTGTAAAACAAAATATTACTGTATTGCCTTATGAACAATTTTCAGACGCATTACAAAAATTAGAAAATGCAGTGTGGGTTGATCCAAACACAACGAGTTGGTGGGTTGAATTACAACTTGATCGTGCATTTTTAATTGAAAAACCATCACCGATTTTATTAATGAAAGCGATTAAAAATAAAACGGAATTAGCCGGTGCGCGTGAAGCACACCGCATCGATGCAATTGCTGTCGTGAAATTTTTACAGTGGATAGAAAATCATTGGCGTGATGGTGTTGACGAAATTTCAGCCTCTGACCAATTAGAAAAATGTCGTCGCGAAGACAAACGGTGTTTGGATTTAAGTTTTCCAACGATTTGTGGATTCGCCGATCATGGTGCGATTGTGCATTATCATGCGATGAAAAAAACCTGTCACACCATTACCGATCGCGAGATGTTGCTTGTGGATTCTGGTGCGCAATATTTTGAAGGCACAACTGACATCACCCGCACGATTCATTTAGGTACGCCAACCGCCGATCAAAAAAAACATTATACGTTAGTGTTAAAAGGACATCTGGCGTTGCGTCATTTACCTTTTCCCGACGGTGCGTGTGGTGAGCATATCAATCCCATTGCACGTTTACCGTTATGGGAATCTGGTATGGATTTCGGTCATGGAACAGGACATGGTGTCGGTGCTTATCTGTGTGTGCACGAAGGTCCGCAACGCATTGCCTATGGCGCAACCGGTGTTGCACTAAAACCCGGAATGATTGTGAGCAATGAGCCGGGACTATATTTGACGGGAAAATATGGCATTCGCATTGAAAATTTATGTGAAATCATCGAAAAAATACCTGCCAAAGACAGTTTGACAGGCAACGGTCCATTTTACAGTATGGCTGATCTTACGATGGTTCCCTACGCACGAAAATTAATTGATGTGAATTTATTGTCAACGCGTGAAATTCAATGGGTTAATGATTATCATCAGAAAATTTTTGAATTATTGTCAAACGATTTATCGGAAGATGTTCGAGAATGGTTAAAATTAGAAACCAACCCATTGTAAATTAGGCGCTAACATTTTATGCTGATAAAGATTTCAGACAATCAAGGATGATGTGATGAACCCCATTGAGCTTGAACATTTAGGATATCAGGTTGATCATCTGATGCATTTGGTTGAAACGCTGCAGTTTGAAAATGCAACGCTGCGACAAAAAATGGCGATGCATATCAAAGAGCGTACGCGTTTACAACATAAAAATGAGCGCGCCGTCAAGCAGATCAAACAAATCATCAAACATTTTAAGGAAGAATTATCATGACAAATTCCGAGCACACGATTGCCATTACGATTTTAGATCGCACCTATCAAATCAAATGTCCGCCAGAAGAAGCAGCGCAATTACAAGAATCGGCGAGATATCTTGATTCGCAGATGCGAAAGACGAATCAATCCAGTCAAACTTACAACACCGAACGTTTGGCGATTGTTGCTGCATTAAATATTGCGCACGAATTGATGATACTGAAAAATCAAAAAAATGCATATATTGACGTGATGCATGATCAAATAAAATCATTGCAGGTGCGTATTCAGAAATTTCTTGGTGTAAAGGAAGAAGTGACTGTGTGAGAGTGAGTGTGAGAGTGAGAGTGAGTGTGAGTGTGGGTGTGGGTGTGGGTGCGCGCGGAGGTGTGTGCGGAGCACTTCAGTAGCTCGTCCGGCAGGGCGAGCGCCGCGAGCGAATTAAATGACAAACATTCGACAAACAATCCGTGATAGCCGAAAAAAATTATCTTCAAACCAAATTGAAGCAGCTTCCAAAACAATCTTCAAAAAAATAATCTCACTCCCCGAATTCTCAAACGCCCAACACATCGCCTATTATCTTTCTAATGAAAACGAAATCGATCCATCATTGATCATCGAACACGCGCGTCATTTAAAAAAATCACTTTATTTGCCGATATTTTTAGAACAAAATCAATTGGCGTTTTATTTAATTGATTTGCATACGCCATTTAAAAAAAATAAGTTTAATATTATGGAGCCGATTATTTTAAATCAATCACCCATTCCATTCGCTCAATTTGATTTAATGCTTATTCCATTGGTGGCATTCGATAAAGACTGTCATCGATTAGGGCGTGGCGCTGGTTGTTACGATCGTTATTTAGCATTGACCCAAAAATTGCCGCAAGATCAGCGACCGATTTTAATAGGCCTTGCGTATGAATTTCAAAAAATAGATAACATTATTCCAGAAAATTGGGATGTGGCGATGGATTATATTGTTACCGAAGAAGCCTTATATAAGCGACCTCTGTACGACAAAAATATGAAATAGCGAGTGATGATATGACTGTGGTGTTTTGAGTGGAGTGTGAATGTCAGGGATGACATTCCCAAGCCTATACGGATGTATTCACGGCGTCTCCACGAGAAATACCACGGTCATATCATCCAACGAGCGGTTGAATATAAAAATTGTCGTGTACAAAGAGGAATTTTATAAGTGTCAGTGAACAGTGTCAGTGTCAGAAAAGAACGGACACTGATCACTGACACTGATCACTCATTATTTCTCCGCCTTCTTCGTCGTCACCTGTTGCAACGGTTTATTCGCCGACAATCCTTTGTAATTCGATTGATACTTTTCAGCAGAAACAGCAGGCGCTGTTGGTACAACGACGGGTTCTGGTGTTGTATGATGCATTTCAACCGCAGCCACCGGTTTTTCCACTTGCATTTCAATCGCAGGTGGCAAGAGGGATTGTTGTGCTTCAAAAGCAGATGTATCGTGAGCCTGTGTTTCGTGTTCAACCGTTTTTTCTACTGGTTTTTCAGATGATTTTTCTGGATGCGGTTGATGTTGACGTTCTCTATTATCGCGATTATCTCTATTATCACGATTGCGTCCATCACGATCACGATTATCACGATTGCGATTTTTATCGCCACCCCGATCATCACGTCCGCGTTGCGGGCGTCGTTGTCTGTTTCTCGGATTGTCTCCGTGCGTTGATGGGCGACGATCCCGGTATTCATCTGGGTTTTCACGGGGCAAAATTGGTTGTTGTCTTCCGGTTGATTTTTTGGGTTTTGAAAATTTTGATACTGGTTTCTTTACCTCATTTTCACCAAACATCACATCCCATAATCGTCTGATTAAACCATTTCCTTGTGGTTTTTTCGGTAGCGGAACTTGTAATTCGTCGGTTAAATATTGTTGAATCGCAGGCTCAATAACAGCGCTCGGAGCAGTTGTTTTTTGTGGAGCGGCATCTGCCCTCGGTACTTTCACCATAAGATAACTGGGCGTTAATTTGTTCTGTTCGTCCCTACCCGTTTTGAGATGATAATGTGGCGATTTTAAATGTCGATTGGGAATAATGGTCACTTTCACCGGTGATTGCGTTTCAATTTCTTTTAACACATCACGTTTTTCATTCACTAAATAAGTAGCGACATCAATGGGCAATTGCACTTGAATCTGTGTATTGCCACCGCGCGATGCATTTTCTTGAATTAAGTGGATAATTGAAATGGCAACCGATTCGACGCCGCGTATGCTGCCTCGACCTTCACAGCGTGGACAAGGAATTTCTGTTGAGACGCTTAATGATGCTCGCAAACGTTGGCGTGACATTTCCAATAATCCAAAACGGGAAATGCGACCGACTTGAATGCGTGCGCGATCCAATCGCAATGCATTACGTAAACGATTTTCTACGTCTCGTTGATTGCGAACTGGCGTCATGTCAATAAAATCAATCACAACCAATCCGCCAATATCGCGAATACGCAGTTGTTTTGCGATTTCATCGGCCGCTTCTAAATTGGTTTGTAAGGCGGTTTCTTCAATGCTTGCGCCTCGTGTGGCACGTGCGGAATTAATATCAATCGCTACCAACGCTTCTGAGTGATCAATCACAATCGATCCGCCTGACGGCAAACGCACTTCGCGTTGATAAGCCGCTTCAATTTGTTTTTCAATTTGAAATCGACTGAAGAGGGGCATCGTGTCGGTATATAATTTTAAATGTTCGATAAAATCCGGCCTGACTTGGCGGATATATTCTTTGGCGCGTTGAAAAGCATCAGCGTCGTCAATCACAACTTCGGTAATGTCTTGACGTAAATGATCACGCACCGCGCGAATAATCACATCACTTTCTTGATGAATCAAATAAGGACCTGGTTTTGCAACCGCCGCTTGTTTGATTGCTTCCCAATAGCGTAATAATACTTTTAAGTCCCATTCCAATTCTTCTTTGGAGCGACTGACACCGGCTGTGCGAATGATAATGCCCATGCCTTCGGGAATGGGGAGTTGTTCGATGACTTCGCGTAATTGATCACGGTCTTCGCCTTCAATACGGCGAGAAATGCCGCCTGAGTCGGGATTATTGGGCATTAAAACCAAATAGCAGCCAGCCAAAGCGATAAAAGTGGTTAATGCAGCTCCTTTGGTGCCGCGTTCTTCTTTATCGATTTGAACGACAATTTCTTGACCTTCTCTTAAGACTTTTCGAATGTCAATATCGGCGAATGATTCAGTGTTTGTAGCCGTGATAAAATATTCAGGTGAAATTTCTTTGAGCGGCAGAAAGCCGTGGCGTTCAGAGCCGTAATCAACAAACACAGCGCCGAGACTTGGCTCGATGCTGGTGATGCGACCTTTGTAAATATTTGATTTTTTTTGTTCTTGGCCGGGATGTTCAATATCCAAGTCAACCAGCACAGAATCTACTGTGATCGCAACGCGCAACTCATCGGCGTGCGTCGCGTTAATAAGCATTCTTTTTGTCATTGTTTAAGCCTTTCTTAGGCGCTCAACAAGACCTCGCGATAACGATTGGGTTTTTTTATGAAATATGTATGAAACTGTTTCATGTTAAAATTTGTAACCTGTCGATTCGCTGTCTGTAAGCGCGATTAATCTTAATTGCTACGCAGTTTAGTTTTATCTTGGTTTTATCCAAGGCGAGCAACTTGTTCCTGTATTCATTCAATCAATTCTAAAAAATCATAGATAATATGGGTGAATAACTTGGTGATGGTATCAAGGTTGGGGTTAGTCTGCAATAAATTAGTGTGAGTGTGAGTGATCAGTGTGAGCGTCGGAGGCACGATTATGTTGCATTACCTTGATATTTTGCTCACACTCACACCCACACTCACACCCAGACGAGAGCAACTTGGCAACTTTTGTAACAATCGATGAATCCCACGCTGGTCAAAGAATTGATAACTTTTTGATTTCACAGCTAAAAGGCGTTCCAAATTCGCGTATTTATCGCGCATTACGCAAAGGTGAAGTGCGTGTCAATAAAGGGCGTGCGCAAGCCGTTTATAAATTACAATTAGGCGATATTGTACGTTTGCCGCCGTTGCATGTCTCTGAAAACGTGGTTGCTCGCCCATCAGCGCGATTAACCGACTGTTTAAAGCAATCCATTATTTTTGAAAATAATGATTTTATTGTAGTCAATAAACCCGCTGGACTGGCTGTACATGGCGGCAGTGAGGTCACGATTGGTTTGATTGAGGCGTTTCGGCATATTCGTCCTGATATTAAAAATTTATCGCTCGCGCATCGACTCGATCGCGAAACATCAGGTTGTTTATTATTAGCCAAAAATCGTGCGACGTTATTGGCATTTCAGGCATTACAAAAAACCCATCAGATTGAAAAAACCTATTCTTTGTTAGTGGCCGGCGTTTGGACGCTCGGAAAAAAACACGTGAAATTATCATTATCAAAAAACTATTTGCAGGGGGGTGAACGAATGGTTATTGCTGATGAAGACGGAAAACCTTCTGAGACGATTTTTGAACCCATCAAATCATTTTATAATTACACGTTATTGCGTGCGCGATTAATCACCGGGCGCACCCATCAAATTCGTGTGCATACAGCACACTGTGGTCATCCCATTATCGGTGATGAAAAATATGGTGATCGCGACACCAATAAAAAATTTGCTGAAAAACTGAAAACCAAACGTTTATTTTTGCATGCGGAGAAATTAGTGTTTTGTTTAAATGGTGAAAAATTTTCTTTTTTATCACCGTTGCCTGATTGTTTTTGAGTGTGAGCGTGAGTGTGAGTGTGAGTGTATGAGTCAATTACCAAGATCATTAGATCCCATTAAGCTAGCCAAACAAAACGCACAATTACAAGGACAGTTATTACTGCGTGAATTACCGCGTATACAAGATATTTTCGACCAAGCTGATCAACAAGCACAAATCGATTTGCAATTCGGTCAGGATAATAAACGTTTTTATTTTATGGAAGGCAAAATCAAAGCGACATTGAATTTAATTTGTCAACGTTGTACTCATTCAATGCATTTTGATTTAGACAGTTCATTTTTATTAAGCCCTGTCACCTCAGACGAACGCGCAAAAAATCTGCCTGCCAAATACGAACCCGTTTTTATGCAAGACGAATTAATCTTTGTGTATGAAATGATAGAGGATGAAATATTATTGGCGCTGCCGATGGTGGCGAAGCATGGGAAGTGTGAGTTATCAGCGTGAGATTTTATGTCTATGTTTAATAATCACACTTGCAAAAAAAAACGCTTTGGTAGACTCCGATTTCTACGCTGATTGAGGTGATGATTAAGTTTTGGTGAGAAGCCTGACAGGAACTCTACTTCTCACCATTTTTTTTATTCATTTTCGCTAACACCTCTTTTATTTTTTTCGTACACGCACTCCTTGCAGCCAACCGATAAACTGCTATACTTCCCACCTCAATTTACATAGATTTATGGGAGTTTTTATCATGGCCGTTCAAAAAAGCCGCGTAACCCGTTCTCGTCGTGGCATGCGCCGCGCGCACGATGCCTTAACTGCACGTTGTGTATCAACTGACATAGAAACTGGCGAAAGACATTTGCGCCATCATGTATCGCCCGATGGTTATTATCGTGGTCGTGAAGTGATTGCGAAAAACGTCGTTGAAGATGAAAAATAAACCGTAAATTCTTGGGTTACAGTACATCGCATCTTGAGGTATTTCATGAAAATAATTTCAATTGATGCTCAGGGTGGTGATTTTGGACCCAGTGTAACGGTTCCTGCGGGTCTTCAAGTTTTACGTGCGCATTCTGAAATAAAATTAATTTTTGTTGGATTGCCCGATCAACTCGAACCTTTTTTATCAAAAGCTGATGTTAATTTAAAAAACCGTTTTGAAATGCAATCCGCTTCCGAAACTGTCGCTATGGATGAATCGCCTGCCATCGCGCTGCGTTCTAAAAAAGATTCTTCCATGCGTGTTGCGATTAATCTTGTCAAAGAAGGTCGCGCAAACGCCTGCGTTTCTGCTGGAAATACCGGTGCATTAATGGCAACCGCGCGTTTTGTTTTAAAAACATTACCCTCCATTGATCGACCAGCGATTATGGCGTGTTTTCCCACGGTAACGGGGCGCGCTGTTCGCGTTTTAGATTTAGGGGCGAATGTCGATTCAACCCCAGAACATTTATTGCAATTTGCCGTGATGGGTTCAGTGGCTGCAAAAGCAGTGGATAATTTAGAAAATCCTTCAGTAGCACTTTTAAATATTGGCTCTGAAGATATCAAAGGCAATGAACAGGTAAAAAACGCAGCGCTTTTATTATCACAATGCAATGCAATTAATTATACTGGTTTTATTGAAGGCGATGAAATTTTTCAGAGCAAAGCGGATATCGTGGTGTGCGATGGATTTGTTGGAAATACCGTATTAAAAGCATGCGAAGGCACATTCAAATTAATAGCAGAGTTTGCAAAACAAGAAATTAAAAAAAATTGGTTAACGAAACTATCTATCGTGCCTGCCATTCCCGTATTAAATCGCATAAAAAATCGCATTGATCCGCGCAAAAAAAATGGTGCTACATTTTTAGGATTAAATGGCACGGTGATTAAAAGTCACGGTGGCGCAGATGAATTTGCATTTGCGTGCGCGATTGAGCAGGCATTATTGGAAATTGAAAAAAATGTTCCGACATTAATTCGGGAAAGAGTGGGTAATATATTAGGGAGCACTGATCACTGATCACTGATCACTAAAACAAGCGACATAACTTATGACATATTCCAAAATCCTCGGTACCGGAAGTTATCTTCCCAGCAAAATATTAACCAACGCCGATCTCGAAAAAATGGTCGACACAACTGACGAATGGATTGTGCAACGCGTCGGTATTCGACGTCGTCATATTGTTGCTGACAGTGGTGACACAACAGCATCAATGGCAGAAGCCGCAGCGCGTGCTGCCATTCAATCCGCAAAAATAAATCCCAATGATATTGATTTAATATTAGTCGCCACCGCATCACCGGATCGCTTATTTCCCAGTGTTGCGTGTCATATTCAAAAAAAATTAGGCATCACGAATGAATGCCCCGCGTTCGATGTTAATGCTGGATGCTCTGGGTTTATTTATGTCATCAATATTGCTGATCAATATATCCGCGCAGGCACTGCAAAAAATGTATTAATCATTGGTGCGGATACATTATCAGCAGTAACCGATTGGACGGATCGCTCATCGTGTATTTTATTCGGTGATGGCGCAGGTGCCGTTGTATTACAAGCCAGCGAAACACCAGGTGTATTAGCAACGCATATTCATGCGGATGGACAATACAGTGAATTATTATTTGCAGAAAGTGCATTGTGGTCAGGCAAAGAAAAAAATTATATTCAAATGCAAGGCAATGCCGTTTTTAAAGTGGCGGTGAATAAGCTCGGTGATATTGTCGATCAAACCCTCGCAAAAGCGAATTTGGACAAACATGATATTGATTGGTTGATTCCCCATCAAGCGAATATGCGTATTATTCAAGCGATGGCGAAAAAATTAGATCTGTCGATGGAAAAAGTGATTGTCACGATTGAAGATCATGGCAATACGTCTGCTGCATCCATTCCATTAGCGCTCGATTTTGCAATAAAAAGCAATAAAATCAAACGTGGTGATAAATTATTATTGGAAGCGTTTGGCGCGGGGTTTGCGTGGGGTTCGGCGTTGGTTGTGTATTAGTGTCAGTGTGAGTTATCAGTGTGAGTGTCAGAGGTGCAGAAGATTGCATTTTTTTCACACTCACACCCACACTCACACTAATAACCCACGCCATAAAATCGGAGTATGACATCATGCACATTGCTCTTATCTTCCCCGGCCAAGGCTCACAATCCATCGGCATGTTATCCGAGTTATCAACACAATTTCCTATCGTCACAAAAATATTTTCACAAGCCAGTGACGTTTTACACTATGATTTATGGGATTTGGTGCAAAACGGCCCTGCTGAAAAATTAGATCAAACCGAATTTACACAACCCGCATTATTGGCAGCAGATATTGCTGTCTGGGAATGTTGGAAATTATCGGGCGGAAAAAATCCACACTTTTTAGCAGGACACAGTTTAGGTGAATACGCTGCGTTAGTTGCGGCACAGGCCATTGATTTTAACGACGGCATTTCATTGGTTGCGGCGCGTGGAAAATATATGCAATCCGCTGTTCCTGACAATGCAGGCGCTATGGCTGCGATTGTGGGATTAGAAGATCAAACCGTTATTGATATTTGTCAACAAGCATCACAAGCGGGTATTGTGAGTCCAGCGAATTACAATTCCGTTGGGCAAATTGTCATTGCCGGTGAAATAAAAGCCGTTGAAAAAGCCATTTTATTAGCAGAAGAAAAGGGTGCGAAAATTGCCAAAAAAATTCCCGTGAGTGTTCCATCGCATTGCACTTTGATGCAACCGGCCGCAGATAAAATGGCCGAAAAATTAAAATCCATTCATGTTAAAGCGCCACAAATTCCCGTGATTCAAAATGCGGATGTAAAATTTTTTGATTCACCTGATAAAATTAAAGAGGCCTTAATTCACCAATTAATTTCACCTGTTCGTTGGGTTGAAACAATTCAATATATGATTGATCATGATATAAAAACATTTTATGAATGCGGGCCAGGAAAAGTATTGGCGGGATTGAATAGGCGGATTTCCAGAGAGGTGTGCTCGAAAAGTTTGCATACGAAATCGGAGATTGAGGCTGCAAAGAAAAATACCGGAGAATAAACCCATGTCATTCAAAAACAAAATCGTCTTCATCACCGGCGCTAGCCGCGGAATCGGTTACGGCATTGCAAAAGCGTTTCACGAACAAGGCGCTGTTGTTATTGGTACGGCAACCACAGAAGCGGGTGCAAAAAATATTCCGGGGCATGGTATCGTATTGAATGTGTGTGATGCTGTTGCTATTGAAAAAACAGTTGAAGAAATTCAAGCCAAATTCGGTGCGCCATCCATTTTAATTAATAATGCGGGAATTACTGAAGATAATTTATTATTGCGTATGAAGCCCGAACAATGGGATCGCGTGATTGATACGAATTTAAATGCAATTTATCGCACCACAAAAATTTGTTTGCGCGCAATGATGAAAGCGCGTTGGGGGCGAATTATTAATATTACGTCTGTTGTTGCAGCAACAGGCAACCCCGGACAAGCGAATTATTGTGCGGCAAAAGCAGGGATGATTGGATTTACCAAAGCAGTCGCTGCTGAAATGGCAAGCGTTGGAATTACGGCGAATACTATCGCGCCAGGATTTATTCAAACCGATATGACAGATAAATTAAATGAGAAACAACGCGAAACTATTTTGTCGCAAATACCTGCGAAAAAGATGGGTGATGTGGTCGATATTGCGAATGCAGTGCTATTTTTGGCGTCAGATTCAGCGACGTACATCACAGGGCAAACGTTGCATATAAACGGTGGAATGTATATGGCGTGAGTGTTAGAATTCGCGTTTTGTATGAGCGTGAGTGTGAGTGTCAGAAGGCACAGTTAAGTGAACTGTTTATATTTAAGTTTTCTCACACTCACCCTCACACTGCGAAGCACCGCTTTTTGGCTAACTTTATAACTTAATGAGGAATATACAATGGCAGCAAGTATTGAAGATCGCGTAAAGAAAATTGTGATTGAGCAATTGGGTGCGAAGGAAGATGAAGTCAAAAACGATGCTTCTTTTGTCGATGATTTGGGTGCTGACTCATTGGATACAGTCGAATTGGTGATGGCGCTTGAAGAAGAATTTGATATCGAAATTAAAGATGAAGAAGCTGAAAAAATCACGACGATTCAAGAGGCGGTTGATTTTATTAAGAAGCGGGCAGCGTGATGAGGTAAATATCCAATGAAGCGTCGCGTAGTCATAACCGGCATGGGTATGCTAAGCCCATTAGGTAACGATGTTGCCACTACATGGCAAGGCATTTTGGCGGGTAAAAGTGGTGTTGCGCCCATTACTCGTTTTGACGCATCCGTCATGCCAACGCATATTGCCGCGGAAGTCAAAAATTTTGATTCCTCATTGGCGGTTGATCCCAAAGAAGCGCGACGGTTTGACACGTTTGTGTTGTATGCAGCAGAAGCGGCAAGACAAGCGATGATTGATTCAGGTTTAACGATCACTGATGAAAATGCGCCGCGCGTAGGTTGTGCGATTGGCGCAGGTATCGGTGGTCTTGGTCAAATTGAAAGAAATCGTGATGCGTTTATCGAAGGCGGTCCTCGCAAAATTTCTCCGTTTTTTATCATTGGTGCGATTGTGAATATGGCGTCGGGTATTGTGTCGATGAAACACAATTTACAAGGCCCGAATATTTCTATCGTCACCGCTTGCACAACGGGCACACATAATATTGGCGAAGCCGCACGCATGATTGCCTACGGTGATGCCGATGTGATGCTAGCCGGCGGTGTTGAAATGGTGACAACTGAATTGGGCATCGGCGGATTTAATATTATTAAAGCGTTGTCTACGCGCAACGATGCACCTGAAAAAGCCAGTCGTCCGTGGGATAAAGATCGTGATGGATTTGTATTGGGTGAAGGCGCGGGTGTTTTGGTTTTAGAAGAATTAGAACACGCTAAAAAACGTGGCGCACATATTTATGCGGAATTAATTGGTTATGGCATGAGTGCCGATGCTTATCATGCAACAGCACCGGAACCGAATGCACGTGGCACATCACAAGCCATTAAAAATGCCTTAAATGACGCTAAAATTAACGCGGATGCTGTGCACTACATTAATGCGCATGGCACTTCAACGATGGCAGATACGTTGGAAGTATTAGCCGTTAAAAAAGCATTGGGCGATCACGCTTATCACTGCATGATGAGTTCAACGAAATCGATGACGGGGCATTTATTAGGAGCTGCCGGTGCCGTCGAAGCGATTTTTTCGATATTAGCCATTCGCGACCAAGTCGCACCACCGACCATCAATCTCGACAATCCTGACGAAGGATGCGATATTGATTTAGTGCCGCATACAGCGCGTCAAACTAAAATTGAGGTTGTGTTGTCAAACTCATTTGGTTTTGGCGGGACCAATGGTAGTTTGATATTTAAAAAAGTGTGAGTGTAAGCTCTGCACACGACAAAAATATGAAGTAGCGAGTGATGATATGGCTGCTAAATAAAAACTTGCTTGCGAGTGGGAAATTGGGCGTGCCTGTTTTTGTGGCGTGTTCACGAAAATACAGGCATGCCCAAGTCACCCACGAGCAGGAAGAAATTTCAGCAGTCATATCATCCGAGCGGTTGAATATAAAAATTGTCGTATACGGAGGAGTGTGAGTGTGAGTAAATTGAGTTCAAAGATATACTCCACGCTGTTTATTATTTTTATTTTAATCTTTCTTTATTTTGCAACACTTATTCATGATTTTTTTCGCGCACCATTAATTAGCAAAGGCGCTATAGCATCCATCAAAGTATTTCCCGGTCAGCGTATGAGCGTGACCATACAGCAATTATATAATCAAGGAATTATTAAACATCCTGTCTTATTTCGTTGGATAGCCAATGCGACAGGTGATCGTTTTCAATTGCGATTTGGCGAATATGATATTAAATATCCGATAACCGCATGGCAATTATTGCAGCATATGGTGAAAGGAACGGGTTTGGTAAAACATCGTTTAACGATTGTGAATGGTTGGACATTCAATCAAATTCTGGCTGTATTATCGAACGATGCTAATTTAAATCACACCGTCAATAATCAATCTCATCAAACTATTTTGCAAACATTGTCAGCGCCGCAAAAACATATCGAAGGTTTATTTTATCCTGACACGTATTTTTTTACGTGGGGAAATACGGATATGTCTGTATTAAAAACCGCGTACCAAAAAATGCAAACGATTTTGCAACGTGATTGGAATAATCGCGCACTTAATTTACCCTATAAAAATGCATATCAAGCATTAATTGTCGCATCACTGATTGAAAAAGAAACCTCCGTCGATTCAGAAAAACCCATTATTGCGAGCGTTATTTTAAATCGCTTAGAAAAACCCATGCGATTACAAATCGATCCGACCGTGCAATATGGTTTGGATAAAACCTTTGGCGGAACAATCACGAAAGAAGATTTAGCCACAAAAACACCGTATAATACGTATTTAATTGATGGTCTGCCGCCAACGCCGATTTGCATGCCGAGTCAATCATCGATTGAAGCAGCGTTGCATCCTGCAAAAACAGAGTATTTATATTATGTTGCGACAGGAACGGGCGGACATCATTTTTCGAAGACGTATGCGGGGCATTTGAAACAGGTGACAGAGTATCATCAAGTATTGGAAACTTTGCATAAATAAGTGTGAGTGTGAGTGTGAGTACATGAAAAACTTTTTTATCACCCTCGAAGGTTGCGAAGGCGTTGGTAAATCTACCGCCATGTCATTTATTGAAAAATATTTGACTGAAAAAAAAGTTAATTTTGTGATGACGCGCGAACCGGGTGGTACACCGATCGGTGAAGCGATTCGTGAAATTTTACTGAATACCCAAAAAGAAGTGGTTTTATCAAAAACAGAATTATTATTAATGTTTGCCGCACGCGAACAGCATATTGAGCATGTTATCAAACCCGCCTTAAATGCGGGAAAAACAGTGGTTTCGGATCGTTTTACGGATGCCAGTTTTGCTTACCAAGGCGGTGGTCGAAAAATTGCGATGGATCGCATTCAGCTATTGGCAAATTGGATTCAAGGCGATTTGGAGCCTGATTTGACGTTATTATTGGACGCCCCTGTTTTAATAGGATTAAATCGAATTAATTTACGTGGCGATAAAGATCGTATTGAACAAGAGAACAACGATTTTTTCAAACGGGTACGTGAGGTTTATTTAGAGCGCGCAAAGCAATTTCCAAAGCGGTTTGTGATTATTAATGCGGATGCTTCGTTGGAGGATGTGCAGGGGCAGATTGTGGCGGCGTTGGGGAAGAGGGTGTGAGTGTGAGCTATCAGCAACAACAATACTTTCTTCAAAATGCATTTTTGCAGAATAGGTTATCGCACGCGTATTTATTATCCGGAATACCTGGCATTGGAAAAACTGATTTTGCAAAACAATTTTCACAATTTTTATTATGTGAAAATAATAAATCCTGCGGCATTTGCCGCGCTTGCAAACACATGGCGGCCGACACACACCCTGATTTTATGCTGGTAAAACCGGAAGAAAAATCACATGCTATCAAGATCGATCAGATTCGTCTGATGAGTGAAAAGCTATCAAAAACCGCGCACGACGGCGGATATCAAATTGTGATTATTTCTCCTGCGGATGCAATGCCGGTGCAAGCCGCGAATGCATTATTAAAAACGCTGGAAGAACCAGCGGGAAAAGTCATTCTTTTTTTAATTGATGATCAAAAAAGTATTTTGCCCGCAACGATTATCAGTCGTTGCCAAACATTATTTTTTTCAGGTGATCATATTGATCTGAGAAAATATAATAATGAGTTACTACTTCGCGATCAATTGCTTAATCATTTTGAACACATCAGTGTGCGACGAGTCAATCCCATCGCATTTGATCTCGCTTGGCTAAAAATTCCGTTGGAAAATTTATTGCAATTATTCATTTTATTCTGTGTTGATATTTCTCGTCTGCAATTTAAAGCGGATATTAAAAATATTATTAATGCGGATAAGCATGAAAAACTCGAAAAAATTTCTATAAAAATATCGCCATCATCGTTACAAAAATTTATCGAAAAACTATTAGAAAAAAAATTATTTATTTCCAAGGGAATTAATCTCAACCAACAATTGTGCTTAGAAGATATTTTTATTGAGTGGGAGAAGATATGTTCATAGATTCACATTGTCATCCCTACATGCTGGATGTCTACAAAGATGAAAGCACTTTTGATCAATGGATGCGCGATACCAACGACGCCGGTGTCAGTGCGATGTTGTGTGTCGCGGTCGATATGCAAACAGCAAAAACTGCCTTAAAAATAGCTGAAAAATACGATTATGTGTATGCCAGTGTCGGCTCGCATCCCAGCGAAAAAGAAGAAGATGATTTATCGATCGAAACTTTGGTTGAGTTTGCGCAACATAAAAAAGTGGTTGCCATTGGCGAAACGGGTTTAGATTATCATTATAATTCCGATCAATTAGACGTCATGCGAAAACGTTTTCGCGATCATATTCGCGCAGCCATTCGCGCAAAAAAACCCTTAATTATTCATACGCGCAATGCTAGAGAAGACACGCTCACGATCATGCGCGAAGAAAAAGCGGATCAAATCAGCGGTGTGATGCATTGTTTTACGGAATCACTTGAGATGGCAAAAGCAGCACTCGATTTAAATTTTTATATTTCTTTTTCAGGCATCATTACCTTTAAAAACGCGCAAGAATTAGTGCAGGTTGCGCACTATGTTCCATTAGAAAAAATGTTAATTGAAACCGACTCACCGTATTTAGCCCCTGTTCCTTTTCGTGGAAAAACCAATGAGCCGAAATATGTTAAATATGTTGCGGAAAAAATAGCGGACATTAAAAATATTTCTGTTGAAATCGTTGCGCAAAAGACGAGTGACAATTTTCGGAAGTTGTTTTGCGGTGGGGATATAGCTTAGAAGCGCTTGCGTTAGTGGGTGTGAAAAATATACGAGATTTTTGCTTCTACTTTCGCCTTTGCTTACGCAAAGGCTTCTAAACTATCTCACTAGTACGCCATCCAATTAATTTTGTCACCTCCGTGAAGAGATTGAAGTGTGTTGCACTGGATGTATTGAGCGCTGGTGATATAGTTTAGAAGTGCTTGCGTGAGCAAGTACGAAAGAAAATATTTAGGGGGTTGCTTCTGCTTTCGCATTCGCTGACGCGAAAGCTTCTAAACTATATCACTAGCGCAATCCTTGTCGACAAAGATCGTGCTAGTGATGTAGCTTAGAAGCGCTCGCGTGAGGTAACAGATCAAGCCTCGCTGTCTGATTTGGTAAAACGTCGAGTTTCTATCTACGGAGTGATCTGTTACCGAAACATTAAAAAAAACCCCGGCAAACACAGCACAATTAACCCACCCGCAAACACCAATGCATAATGCACATCGCTACCGAAATTCAATTCACTCGGCGGAATAAATCCGACGATTAATGTGATCAGACAGCTGATTAATCCGAACAAACATAACACCCATTTCATCGCATCGCCGCCGGGAATTTTAAACGGTTTTGCAATATCTTTATGTTTATAGTGCAAACTGATCGCTGCCAAAAACATCAATACGTACATCAATACATACATCTCAGTCGACAAATCGGTTAACAACCAATAAATATCATTAACACTGGGAAATAAGGTAAATGCCAAACAAACCAGTGACACCAAAATCGCTTGCGCAATTAAAATTTTGCCTGGCATGCCATGTTTATTATTGTCCGCAAACATTTTGGGTAAACTGCCTGTTTGTGCCGCTTGTTGCAAACCTCTGGCAGGCGAAATAATCCAATTAATCATTTCACCGACACTCGCCAATACAACCAAACCACTCATGATATAAACCAAATCTTTTAGATGAAACGCATCAAGATAATACTCAAACGTTTGAAAAATCCCCGTGGTTAGTCCAATTTGTTTTTGCGGAATTAAAAAAGCGATCGCTAATGAGCCTAAAATCATGGTTAATAAAATAGTGAATGAGGCTATGACAACACCAATCGGATAATTTCTTTGCGGTTTATTAATATTTTGCACGTTGACGGTCGCTAATTCCATGCCTAAAAATGCAGTAATAATTGTGGTGAGCGAAATCCAATCATTGATATTAGAAAATTTGGGAATGATGCTGTGCCAATTCACCTGAATTTGAATGGGATTTCCTTTGTATTGCCATATAAAAGCCAATGCGACCATCACACAAAACGGCAATAAAAATCCCATCACCGTGCAAAACGTTGCAAATCCAGCGGATAACGAGAAGTTTTTCAGCGATAAAAAAGTCAAACTCCAAAATACGGTTAAAATCACGATCACAGCAAATATTTTATTGGTGGCAAGCGAAGGATCTAGTAAATAAGCAATCCCACCCGCAATAAAAGACAAAATGCTGGGATACCATGTCGCTGTGTTAACCCATTGCAACCAAATGCCCATAAACGCGACTTTTTCGCCAAACGCTTCTTTGATCCACTGATAAATGCCATTTTTGTCGGGATGATAGGATGTTAATTCTGCTGAAATTAAAGCGATCGGCAGCAAAAAGGTAATCGCTGCCGCTATAAAAAAGAAAATCAGCGGTGCGCCAAACATCGCATTTGACGGCATGTTTCTTAGGCTATCAATCGAGCCCACGATAAACATGACGAGAACAAATAAACCGATTTTTTTGTTGTTGATCATCTGCGCACATCCACACCCTTATTTTTACGAAACTATACTAAAATTTTCGTAAAATATACAATGAATCGTTTTGATTGATTGATGAGAAATAATGAGTGTGTTTCTCTATGTGAAAAAAATATGAGGTAGTGAGTGATAATATCACCGTGGTGTTTTTATCAGATCATTATTACACCGGGTTTTGCGGATGGATTAGAACAATTTACTGTTCTTGCCTTTCCAGCCACAACACCAGCAAATATACCGAGATTGGATAGTAAAGCAGAACAGGGTGCTGCTTGTGTTGCTGCTCTTTCATCGTTGCCATTAACAGCAGTTGGTTGCCCGCATAGATTGATACAATATTTAGATTCGAGAATCGCTTTGCTTGTTTTTGCGTAAATAACATTACAAGCCGCAACGGCTGCGGCAACCAAAAAACTGGTTGCGATTGGTCCCAAGTTGGCGAGAACGCCGGCATTAAATACAATTTGCCAAACAGCACCAGGGATAGTGCCCAGTGTTGCGCTCAAACCAAATTCCTTCAGTTTACCTTGTAAATAATTTTTAGGGTTATTTTTGAATAGACTCCATTCTTCGTCTTTAGTAAGTAATTTTACGAGTGAAATTGCTAAGAATTGTGTTGGACCTTCTAGGCCGCCTGTAAAAATACTTGCGAAATAACCCGCAATTTCTGGAGATAAACCTAGCTGTGCGCCGATTTGAATTCCCCATTCTTGACCGCGATCCCACGTGTAAACGGCGGAAGCAGCGCCCGCGATAATGGCTGCGATATCTGCTGTTGGAAATCGGATTTCACTGGGTTCTGTTTGAGGTAATAAAGGTTGTTCTGGGCCTGTATTTGATGGTGCTGAAGATTGTTTGTTAACTTTGTTGTACGCACTGTAAGCAAGCTTGCTTGCAATTGCAAAAATTACCATGCCCAGTGTTGCATACAATTGTTGGCCCGCCCACTGACCTTTGAAATCAAAGGTAGCGTCAGTGGTCACCTGAAGCCGCATGTTTAAAAGATCATAAGATAGGTAAGTCCAAATCCAATCACGAATGGAGTTATGTGCAACTGCGTGTGCCAGTTCCTCATTATTACCAAGACAACCATTAAAGGTTTCACACCCAGTGGTTCGAACATCATTCGTTTCTTGTGAGATCTCTTGTGGCATCATTCTCTCTATATTAAAAAATTCGGTTTTATTGTTACTTCGCCCCAGGAGTTACGTGCGACGCTGATGTTTTTTCCTGTTTCTTTTTGATATCTTCAAGCGCCATATTAAAATCTTGACGCAGCTGAGACTTTTCTTCTTGCAAATGCGCATCATGCATTGCCATAAATAATTGCGCCGCGTTACTATCGGGATAAGCACTTTCTAACGTATTTTTGTAGTTAGGTTTTTCAAAAAGACTTAGATTTTTGGTATGTTGATCGCGCCATTTTGATTTTAGATTTTCTAGGAGGTTGTCAATTTTAGTCGTACATATTATTGGTGCTATATAGCCTTTATCATGAGTTGTCGCTGGTTCTTCTGGACTTTCAAAGCGAATTTTTAGGTCATCACGAAATGCAGATTGATCATTATTTTTAGCTTCACACTTTCTAAAATCCGTATGAATATTAATACAAATATTCTCGAGTTTTGCATTGCGCAACTCTGTTTTTGCAAAAATGGCACCACGTAAATCAGCACCTTCGAGATCTGCGCCATTTAATTTTGCACCAGTGAAATCATAAGTTGAGTAAGCTCGTGGTTTATTTTTAACATTATTATAAATCGAAAAGTTTTTGTTTGATAAATTTAACCCCGACAAATCCGCACCCGCAAAATTCTTCACGCCGCATTCATATAAAAAATCAAAAATGGATTGGCTGAGTTTAACGTCGACCAAATGGTGTTTTTGAAAAAAGTGTTGGATTGCTTCTTGCTTATTTTCCCCTACATGTTGATGAGTGAGTGTTAATGGGATTTTATAATCATCAACCATCATATTAATATGTCTAAAATCCTCTTGACCCGCCTTGATACCTTCTTTAAGGTGTTCGACACTCATGGGATTTGCCGACATTCTGGTATTCACTGAAAGTTGTTGGATCATTTGACCATTTTGAGTATCTAACTTACCTAGATCGCTGTTATCCATTCCTACGTAATGTGGACTGAGGGTAGCCGGTGTTCGTGATGATTCGTTTTGCGGCGATGCGGGAGGTAATTCTTCAGAGCGTGTTGTATCAGTTGCAGTTACAGTCGTACCCGTTGCAGTTTCTACCTGAATGCCACTAGTATGCCCATGGACATTTGTTGCTGTTGCTTTCCAACCTGTTTCTGGCCACGTGTATCGCGTAACATAGGTGAATTTGCCATAGGTGTGTTTTTCATCACTCGGTTGACCGGAAACGGTCTTTATGCGTGACCAAATAGATGTGTAGAGTGGCGCTTCTTTAAAATGACACCGATGGTAACCTGTGGATCCCACGTTTTCCATTTGCACTGCAATTTCTTCATATTTTTTGTATGCTTCCTTTAGATTCTTATATACATCTGACTCTGACTCGGTCTTATAGTATTCATTCTCGGCTATTTTTTCTATAAGATCACCATAGGTTATGTCCTGTAATGCTGATAATGTTGGATACTGCAATGCAAGCTTGTCCCATGCTTTACCAACTATGGCCAATTGATGTTTGCGTTTCGCTGCAACATTTGCTAGTAGCGCTCTGGCTGCTTCCATTTCTTTATCTAGTTGCACGTTTAACTTGCCACAGTCCACCATTCTAGAAAAAGCCGCGTTTATGGAATCGATTGTTTGGCAAAACTCTTCCAGAGTTTCATCTTTGTATTCAACTTGTAATGCAATTGCAGCATCCTTAATGACTTCAAAATCTACCGGTGCATGCGTGTAGAAAGTAAAATTATGGCCTGCAACATCATAGGAAAATAATTTTAATTGTGGTGTATAGGAGTTTTTAGCAAGTTTCTTGACTTCAACTTCGTCAACAATTCCTTCGTTGATGATTGCTTCAAGGTATTGAAGAGATTGTGATTGGGTCGGTTCTTTGACGTATTGCCTGCATTTTCTGATCGTTTTTAATTTGTTTTTTTCCAATGCCTCAATAAAAAGTGCATCATGATTTGAAAAAATAATTTCGTACTGGATGCCATTTTTTTTTAAATGATCCAATACGAGCAGCGTTAAATAATCATTGGCGCCACGATCAGCGAGCATGTCTCCGAGAAAACGAATCGCGAGATCTTTGTTTGTAATTTCAAGTGAGTTGAGTAATGTTTTAAATTCTGCTATTAATTCCTCTATATTTTTTTTAGCAATAGAAGTATAAGCGCCTAATTTCTTACTTTTAGCCTGGATGTCCTGTGTTTGTTCGTAGATTTGTGCTAATCGTTCATACCGAGTCGTGCGCTTTACGCCATTTTCTGTCTTTATGTTTATCGTTTCATCTTTCAAAACCCCGCAAGCCATCAAACGATAAATCATTAATTTCGCATTGCCGTGTAAATCAGGAACAGTGACCCAGGCGGTGTCGTTAGGAGTTTGCTTTTCTTCTGAAGATCTATCGGCAACGGGCTGTTGTTGTGATGCTTTGGTATTTGCTCTTTGCTTAAAAGGGGCTATTTTGGCAGGAAGATCAGGGTGACTGGGAGAAGCGTTGAGATTTTCAACCGTAACAGAAACCACCTCAAAAGGCAGAGCATCGCTAACAGCGGTTGTATTTGCTGCTTCAGTTGGTTTACCCATCGCGTTTTGCTCACTCTCATTACACAATAAATTAATTATAACCCATGATTCTTAACGAAAAATGAACAGTTAAGCTTCTATTAAGATTTTATTTGAATGATTGAATGCTATAAAAATCAATGAGCTAATACAAAAACCCAAACAACCACAACGGAATTTTATTGCCGACGCCCTTCTCAATCTGATCGATAGCCAAATACGCATCAGACAGGTCTTTTATTTGATTAAAATCTTTTTTCTTGCCACCGACTTCAACCACTGTCTTGTGATCAATCACAAAATCACCTTGTTTGTGCAGCGCAAGGTTGTGGTTTACGGTGAGCATATTGATAAAAAATATTTCACGCGCGGTGCCTGGATTTATTGTTTCCGCCGTAATTGCTTGCATTAAATTCGTGTTATCGATAAATACTTTTTCGGGTAAGGTGATTTTTTTTAATTGGGTGGTTTCGCGTGATATTGTTTTGATTAAACCCGCGTCTTCTAAATATTTAAAATAGGTTTTGAGAGTGCGCACATCGCCGATATCAACGATTGATTGAATGTCGCTCCAGTTCGGCGTGAAGGGAACAGCGCTTGCAATAAAACCCAATAATTGTTTTAATTTTCGAACGCTATTTCCGGTTAATGCCGGATAAATAGCTGTTAAATCAGATTCAATCGTTGTATGCACATTTTGTTCTAATGTCGTTTGAAATAAAATAAGGTCATTTAACTCGAAAAAATAAGGATAAAATCCATAGAGTAAATAATCGTTAAATTCAGATAATATTTTTTTCCCTGATTTTTCCAATGTCATCATAATAGTGCATGCGATTTTTTGATGTTGTGTTAGTATTTCTTTGAGAGCAATCGGTTTGATCATCATATTGTTTTTTAACGCTAAAAATTCGCGAAATGACATGCCATGTAAACGATAAATAATGCCGCGTCGACTTAAGTCATGCGACCCTTTGTGAATTTCTAACGCAGAACTACCTGATGCAATGACTTTTAATTTTGGAAAAGAATCATAAATACTTTTTAATTCAGCCGACCAGTTTTTATATTTGTGAATTTCGTCGAACGCAATGCATTCACAACCCGTTTGAAAAAAAGTTTCAGCAATGTCAAATAAACTGGTGCCTTGCACCATAAAGTGATCAACGGGCACATATAAAATCTTTTCACTGAGGTAATCATTATTCGCATACTCTAATAAATATTGTATTTGAGTCGTTGTTTTGCCAATGCCACGCTGCCCTGTCAAGATGGATAGGCGATGGGTGAGTGTGGTTGTCTCAATAAAATAACGCCGAAATGATCGGGTGTTTTTGGCGATCAAATCTTGACTCAGTTGAAGTATGTTGTGACGCATAGGCTATTTTACCATGGAATGCAATCCATAATATTATAGCAAAAGTATGGAATGCATTCCATCATAAAATTAGGCAGGTTCTTTCACTGAACAGCATATCGTTGACACCAACAACGCCGCCACTTCATAAGGATTCGCATTAGCGCAAGGACGACGATCTTCTAAATAACCATACCCTTGTTTTGCCACATTGAGTGGAATGCGAATGGACGCACCGCGATGACCCACACCCGACAAAAATTCTTTATATGACGCCGTTTCATGTCGACCTGTTAAACGCTCTTCAATGCCATGGCCGTAGGCTTTAATGTGCGCCACATGAGCCGCTTTTAATGCATTAATGGCTTCATGAATCGCTTGCATGCCGGTTTTTGGATCGCGTGTTGCTTTCGTCGAGAAATTCGTATGTTTTCCAGCGCCATTCCAATCGCCTTTGACGGGTTTGGGATGTAATTTTGCAGAAATATCGAACTCTTCACCAATGCGATATAACAACCAACGCGCAACCCATAAATGATCGCAAACGGTTAATGGATCCGCAGATTCATTACTCAATCCGCGATAACCTATTTGAAATTCCCATTGTCCGGGCATCACTTCCGCATTGGTGCCGTAAATCATTAAATTTGCATCGATACAAGCTTTTGTGTGCTCTTCAACCATGTCACGACCAAACACTTCATCTGCACCGACGCCGCAATAAAAAGGACCTTGTGGAGCTGGGTAACCTCGTTCTGGCCAACCGAGCGGCTGCGTGCCGCGAAATAAAGTATATTCTTGTTCGAAGCCAACCCATGGTTCATATTTAGCGGCTTTTTCCATAATAGAACGCAATTTGGCACGTTTATTGGTGGGATGTGCTGTGCTATCAGGATTTAAAACTTCACACAAAACCAAGTAATTTCCAGCGCCCAAAATGGGATCATTCGTGAAAAAAACGGGTTTTAAAATCAAATCAGATTCATGTCCAGACGCTTGATTGGTGGATGAGCCGTCAAAACCCCATTCCGGAAAATCGGTTAAGGTCATATCGCCTTTGGGATGTTGTAAAATACGCATTTTGTTGCGTAGGGTTTGGGTTGGAATTGTTCCGTCTAACCAGATGTAAGTGGCTTGGGCTAGCATAAAGTGGCTCCTGTTAAGTTATCAGTTATAAGTTATCAGTGATCAGTTATCAGTGATCAGTGATCAGTATATACTTCAGATCACGTTCACTGATTACTGATTACTCATTGCGGCACCACCGCAAACATTTCAATATCCCATGCGCGGCCATCGAAATAGCGATAATTTTTTAATGTACCTTCGTGCGCAAATCCTAATTTTTTCAGTAAATTAATCGATGCAATATTATCATGACGCGCGACCGCTTCAACACGGCATAATTTCATTTCTTTCAATGCATAATCAACTACTGCGCGAATGGTTTTTTGCATAATTCCTTTTCGCCAATATTCGCGAGATAAATCGTACGTAATTTCACCGCGGTGATGCATATTATTCATATATAATCCAATTGCGCCAACCATTTGATTATCGCTTTTTTTCGCAATCGTCCAATAAATGCCTTGCTTGCTGTAAAATAAATTTCGACAATACTGTACTTCTTTGCTTGCTTCTAATAACGTGGATGGCTTTGTCGCTAAAATATATTGACCGACTTCATGATCGGTATAATATCGAAAAAAAGCTTCGGTATCTTCAAGCGTTTGCTCGCGAAGGATGTATTGATCGTCGAGGTCGATCGTTGGAAAGGGTTGTTGATAGAAGTGTAGGGTCATCGTTTTTTACCTGATCACTGATAACTGCAGTATCATATCGCAAAACCACAGGGAAATCTCCATGCAAAAACGCATTATTCGTCGACACATTCAGGAAAATCATTTAGCGACATTATCTTCATTGCCGCCGCTATTACAGCGTATTTATGCAGCGCGTGAAGTTAAATCTTTATCTGATATTGACCGCTCGTTATCCGCATTATTACCCTTTCGTGATTTATTAGATATTGAAAAAGCCGTTACGCGTTTAATCGATGCGATTGTCAAACAAGAAAATATTTTAATTATCGGCGATTTTGATGCAGACGGTGCAACGAGTACGGCATTAGCGGTTTCTGCGCTACGTACGTTTGGTGCAAAAAACGTGGATTTCCTCGTACCGAATCGTTTTACCTTTGGTTATGGTTTAACGCCTGAAATTGTGGATGTGGCAAAGACAAAAAATCCGCATGTCATTATTACCGTTGATAATGGTGTTGCAAGTTTAGAAGGTGTTGCGCGCGCTAATAAATATGGCATTGATGTCGTTGTAACTGATCATCATTTGCAAGGCAAAGAATTGCCGAAAGCATTTGCGATTGTCAATCCCAATCGAAAAGAGGATCTCTTTAAAAGTAAATCGCTGGCGGGTGTCGGTGTTATTTTTTATGTGATGTTAGCTGTGCGTGCTGAATTAGAATTGCGAAATTATTTTGTAGAAAAAAATATTGCAAAACCCAATATGGCTGAATTGTTAGATTTGGTTGCGTTAGGAACGGTTGCGGATGTGGTGCCGCTCGATAAAAATAATCGTATTTTGGTGCATCAAGGTTTACAACGTATTCGAAGTGGCGTTGCAAGACCCGGCATTCGCGCGTTATTGCAAATTTCAGGTAGACATCCTGAAAAATTAGCGGCCATGGATTTGGGATTTACCATTGGCCCGCGATTAAATGCAGCAGGACGGTTAGATGATATGTCGCTTGGCATTCATTGTTTATTAGAAAATGATTTTGAAAAAGCATTAACGCTCGCACGCGATTTAGATCAATTAAATATTGAGCGTCGCGCGATTGAATCTGAAATGAAACAGCAAGCGTTTGATATTGTCGATCAAATGGATTTACAAAAAAAATTGTCGATGGGCATTTGTTTGTTTGATGAGTCGTGGCATCAAGGTGTGATTGGATTGGTGGCGTCGCGCGTGAAAGATAAATTAAATCGTCCCGTGATTGCGTTTGCTCGCGCGTCTGACGAAATACTAAAAGGTTCTGCGCGATCCGTGAATGGTGTGCATATTCGAGATGTATTAGATTCTGTTGCAACGCGCTATCCTGCATTATTATCGAAATTTGGTGGACATGCGATGGCGGCAGGTTTATCGATAAAATACGCTGATTTCGCGGCATTTTCAGCGGTTTTTACAGAAACCGTTTCCAATTATTTACAGGAAGATCAATTACATCGCGTGATTGAAAGCGATGGCGAATTACATCCCGATGATTTTACCCTAGAAAATGCGGGAATTATTAAAGAGGCTGGTCCGTGGGGACAACATTTTTCAGAGCCGCTATTTGATGGAGAATTTGAAATAATTTCTCAGCGATTGGTGGGTGGTCATCATTTAAAGCTTGTTTTACAGCCTCAAAATGGAAAATTTCCTGTGGATGCGATTGCGTTTCAAGTGGATATCAATCAATGGCCCAATCATCGCGTAACGAAAGCGACAATGGCGTATCGTTTGGATGCGAATGAGTATCGGGGACGGTCAAGCTTGCAGTTGGTGGTTGAGGAAATAGCGATCAGTGTCAGTGATCAGTGTCAGAAAGAATCGACACTGACATTGATCGCTGACACTTTTTGAAAAGTGCTGAGAGATATGCGGCGGATACGAAATTTCACCATTTATCAGTCAAATACTTGTCCAAAAATACGCTAAATTCCCTGCTATACTTTGTCCAAAAGGAGGGTAATTGTATGGCAGACTTTGATTTAAATAAATTAAAAGACAATATGGGCGGGATTATGGGCAGTATTAAATCCATGATCAATCCCAGCGGTGGAACGCCGACGGTTGATCCGGATGATGCGCTGGGTGTGAAGCTTGCGCAGATCACCACATTGTTACAACAAATGACGAATGCGCAACAAGAGCATGTTAAGCATTTGGCTGAAGCAAATAAATTATTAAATGCTGTATTTCACGATATAGAAACGCTGCGCAATAGTGTTAAAAAAGAAAAAGCAGCGGAACAACCGAAAGAAGAAAAGAAATAACAGCAGAGACGTGATATCACGTCTCTAGCTCTAGTTCGCCTAACTCATCCTGAGATCGACGACGTTCAAGATAATCTTCAATTTTACGACGTACTTGGCAGCCAACATTGCTTTCATCCTCGACATTCCGGACTACAGAAAGTACTTCGTCAGTTGGATCAATGGGATTTTTCACGCGAATACTCCTTTTTGTTGTGAAAAATGGCTAAAAACAGAGATATGATATCGAATCTGTACGCTTAAGAAAAGTATTATTAATCAGGAGGATATATTACACCAAATCGTAACTATTCACCGATCAAAACTAGAATAAACCTCGAAGGTCCAGTTTTGATGGGATTTTTTGTTACGCCAAATCCTGCTTCAGGATTTCTGTTTTGCCGCTGATAGTGTCTTTTAGCACGACATGATCGTAATGAATTTGTTGAATTTGATAACCGTCTATCGTTTCGCCTACATGATAAAGTTGGTTATTAATTAGTGCGGCGCTCTTATGTTTTGTTTTCATGATGCCGTTGAGTGTGAGCGGTAATTTTGCAAGCGGTGTTAGTTTTGCTACTGGCTGTGTAGATGAAAAATGCGAAAATACTCCTTTATAAAATTGAGTATAGCGTTGTTCGATCGCCGTGGAATGTGCGTGAATTTCAAAAAAAATCATCAATAAAGTAGTTGTTGCTAGGACACCCATTAACCCGTATTGATAAATTTTAGGCATTTTAAAAGAATGCCTAGAAAATCTTTTTTGTTGATAGGGATAAGTAGTTTTTGAACTTGACGGTTGTGTTGTTTGCGCTGCCTGAATAATGGATTCCGAAGCAAAAACTTCCCGTGCGTTTTGTTTTTTCAACGCAGATTGCGTTTTCTTTAATGCTTCATCAATCAAGCTCATGCTAAAAATAACTCCTTTGCGCACCGACGAATCATGCGATAGCGAATGGTGTTAGTGCCGTTGACAAAACCTGACAATAAAGCACGATCACAGAGAATATTAATCATGCGTGGTTTTCCTCGTGTGCGACGATAAATGGCGCCGATGGCAGCATGGGTAAAGTGGACTTGCGGTCCCCTGTGGGGATTGTTTGCCGCCAGTTTTAAGCGATGCGAAATATAACTCTGCATTTCTTTTTTATTCAGCGGTTTAACGTGATAACGCACCACGACACGTTGATTCAGTTGTCGCAATTCTGGTAATCGCAGTTTCCTTTCTAATTCAGGTTGCCCCACCAAAACAATTTGCAGCAATTTTTCTTTTTCAGTTTCAATATTCGATAACAGACGAATATTTTCCAATTGCTCTATTGTTAGATTTTGTGCTTCATCAATAATGATAACGACATTATTACCTTTACTTGATTCTGACAATAAAAAATTATTTAATGCGCTGACGAGTTCCAATTTGTTATTAAAATTACCGGTAATTCCAAGATCTTGAAGAATCATTTGCAATAATTGTTCTTCAGAAAATTTTGGATTTAAGATAAAGGCAGTTTTTACTTCTTGATTGAGCCCGCTCAATAACGTGCGACAAAGTGTTGTTTTTCCTGTGCCGATTTCGCCGGTGATCACAATGATTCCTTTGCGCTGCTCAATACCAAAAGTAAGATGAGAAAAAGCTTCAGCGTGAGATGTGCTCGCGAAAAAAAAACTGGAGTCTGCGGTCACGTTAAAAGGATTTTCTTTTAGCTGAAAAAAATCTTTATACATGGCGTTTCCCTACGTATTAAGCACCATTATATCACAAGTTTTTAATAAGGCTAATGGGCAATAAAGTGACGCGGTTTCGGCTGCGGAAAGTGCTTCACAAATGCGGGGTATGTCGTTACCAAGGTCGCAAAAATTAAGAAAATCCCCAAGGCAACATTGACCCGTTCAATCGATTTTAACCATGGTTTTTGTCGTCGTATTGCGATCACCGCATAGCAAAGTGTGTAAACAAGCAATATCACTGCATTAATAATGAAAGGCGTATTATTTGTGTTAAATCCATTGCTCATAATGTTGTTGTCGCTGTGATAATAAGCCGCATAGAGTGCTAATAGGGGAAAAATCGGTGTAATCCATAGAAAAACACGGCAAATCCATAATAAAAAAATGGGATAGGGTTGTTCGATTGATCCTTCTTGATAGACGCCATTGATAAAAAGCACGGATAATAATGCGATTGATGAAAAAATATATTGTCTCGTAAAATGCAAGTGATGTTGATAGGCCAGCACGATTGCAAATATCACAAATAAAATACTAACAATCGCGAGCGGTATCAGTAAGTAGCGACAAATAGTGATAAGCACTATTCTGGTGTTACGCACCACGTTATTGGTTTTTGTGGCGATGTATAATCCAATACTGGTGAATACAGATGTGCTCAAAATAGCAAACCAAGAGTGGCGAATTAAATTTTTTAAAAAAACTACACCTGTCAATGAGAATAACTCACTCGCTAAAAATAGAATAATCCAGCAAAGAATCGAAAAACAAAATGCAATAAACATTTTCACAAACGAATCCCATACCGCATAAAATAATGTTTGATAAGAAAATTGAAAGCCCTGTTTTTGATAATGCATATGAAAGACATTTAAGGCGTATGCGGAAGAAAACATCAATGCCATTTGTGCGAATGTGTGATAGCTTTCCCAATAATTGGGCAAACTTGAGATAAAACTGGGAATCAGTGTGATGAAAATTAATCGTTTCAGGGATTGCGCATCGGGATAGGCTAACAAAAACATATAACCATATGAACCAATCCAACAATAAAATAGGATATGCATGAATGCATATTGTTTGGTATTGGGAACAACACCGTAGGCAAACTGGGAAATATGTGTTGCCAACAGTGCAAGCAAAGTGCCCGTCACAAATCCAATAATCAAAAAAGGGTAAATCGATATTTTTTGGGTGGATTGCATGGACGCTCCTGAGTGAGTTAATCTATTAGGCGTTTTAACAGAATAACAGTTTTGAAGTAATCAGTGCTAGAATCCACCACTTTCTTATTCTTAAGGCATAAAAATCATGCATACCATTCGACACAAAACCCATGCTGTACAAGTCGGCGATTTTACGATTGGCGGTGGCGCGCCGGTTGTTGTGCAATCGATGACGGATACGGATACAGCCGATGCTAAAAAAACCGTTGAGCAAATTAAATTATTAGCGGACGCGGGATCTGAATTGGTGCGCATCACTGTGAATACTGAAGAAGCTGCAGCACAAGTTAGCATTATTCGTGCGGAATTAAATAAAGCGAATTATGATGGCGTTCCTATTGTTGGCGATTTTCATTATAACGGTCATCGCTTATTAAAAGAATTTCCCGATTGCGCAAAAGCATTATCCAAATATCGCATTAATCCCGGTAACGTTGGTTTCGGTTCAAAAAAAGATGATCAATTTAATATCATGATCCAAGCGGCGATTGAATATCGCAAACCCGTTCGCATTGGCGTGAATTGGGGGAGTTTGGATAAATCACTCGCCACACGCATGATGGATGAGAATGCAAAATCAAATAATCCAAAATCATCTCAAGCGGTGTTGCGTGAAGCATTGGTTGTTTCTGCATTAACGAGTGCTGAGGCTGCTGAAAAATGCGGATTATCTGCGGATAAAATAGTGCTTTCATGCAAAGTGAGCAACGTGCCTGATTTAATTCAAGTGTATCAAATGCTCGCGGAACGTTGTCATTATGCATTGCATTTGGGATTAACAGAAGCAGGCATGGGATCGAAAGGCATTGTCGCGTCCAGCATTGGTATCGGTGTACTGTTACAACAGGGCATTGGCGATACGATTCGTACTTCATTAACACCCGAACCGAATGCGTTGCGCGACAAAGAAGTGATTGTGTCGCAACACATTTTACAATCACTCGGCATTCGTTCTTTTTCGCCGATGATTACCGCCTGTCCTGGATGTGGTCGCACCACCAGCACTTTTTTTCGTGAATTAACAGAATCCGTCGATATTTTTATTCGCGAAAAAATGCCGCAGTGGCGAAAAAAATATATCGGTGTTGAAAATTTGCAATTGGCCGTGATGGGTTGTGTCGTGAATGGGCCTGGTGAAAGCAAACATGCCAATATTGGCATAAGCTTGCCAGGCACTGGCGAAGCACCGATTGCTCCTGTTTTTATGGACGGCGAAAAAGTCGCGACGTTGCGTGGCGATAATATCACTGCGCAATACAAAGCGATGATTGAAAAATATGTGGAAACAAAGTATCAGAAACGGATTGAATCCTAAAAGCAGAGCAATGGCTCATTGACGCAGGATTAATTTATATTTCGTATCATAAGAAAAGTTTGTTGGTATATGACAATCAATATCAACCTGCTATTTTAAATCGCGCTGGTTTATAAAATCATAAAAAAGTCGGAAAATTGTGTAACTATCCGCTTTCTTTACTGGAAAAATTTCCGATTGTTGTTTAAGCTCAAATGTCTGTTAGAAAAAACAAGGAGAGTGATATGGGTCGTAGTGATTGGGAGAGAAGAAGACCACGTCCACAAGAAAAAGTCACTATTACCAGAAATTTTTTAGATGCGTTATCGGGAGCGGGTGCTGATACAAAATGCCAAGCAAGATTTTTTAAACCGACAAAACCGACAAAACCGACAAAGGCGGATTCAACTCCTTCGAGTCAGTTTTATCAGGCGCTAAAACATAGTTTTTAATTTTAGCTTGATTTGTAAGTATAAGAGCAATTGGTTGATGTAATGACTACATTAATTGTTCCGCTATGGTTCATTGTAATGGTACAAGTTGCGGGGAACCAAGTTGTGTTTTGTGTTTGGAAATTGTAATAACCAAATTCAAAATAACTGTAGGGAGGTGTTCCATAAATAGCATCATGCAGATAACGATTGATAAATCCAACGCCCAGAGTCGTTGGAATTCCATATCCCTGTTCTTTATCGGGTGGAGACGATGGGCTATAAATTACCAAGCGAAATGCGTAATAACCGACACCGGGATTGGATGGATTAGAGGGTGGTTTTGAACTGATGCCGCCAACTTTAATGTTAAGATAGGTTGCTTTAATAGGTGTGACTTTTGCTGCCAGCGCAGCAGTTGTGATAAAGATTGCAAAAAGCATATAAAATAATTTTTTCATGTTACGCCGCTCTTTTGTGTTTTTTAATCCATTCTTTAAGCGCATTATCCATTTTGGTTTGCCAACCTTCACCGGTTGATTTGAAATAGTTTACTACGTCAGGACTATAGCGCACAGTAATTTTAGTAACAGATCACTCCGTAGATGGAAACGTTGATTTTGGGTGCTTTTTCGTGATAAATCTCGTTGAAATGCTCGATGTACAAACAAGTACACCTGCGCTTTCAACTCAATTTATCACAAAAAATCATCTCAAAATCAAACGTTTTAGTTATTCAGACGTGGGTACCTGAGCTGTTACTAATTTTAAATATTTATATCCGTAGAAATCAAATGGGATTCATGAACTGTTTCAGACATTCCGGATTTGATAGCGCTTCCAGATTTTTAACTTTACGTCCATTAATAATATTTTTTACTGCGATTTCCATGGTTTTTCCATTCATGGTTTTGGGAATATCAGTGACTTGAATTATTTTTTTCGGAACATGAAACGGCGTGGTGTTATCGCGAATGCTTTTTTTGATTTCTGAGATTAATTGTTCAGTTAATATCATGTTATTTTTTAATTGCACAAACAAATAAATATCTTCATCGCCATGATGGTGTTTGCCAGCAGCAAGACAATCTATCACATCCGGTATTTTTAACACCTGTTTATAAATATCGGCAGTACCAATACGAACACCACCGGGATTTAAGGTTGCGTCAGATCGTCCATATATGATTATTCCGTTATGTGACGTTAATTTGGCGTAATCGCCATGCGTCCACACATTTTTAAAGTGGTCAAAATAGGCATGAAAATATTTTTCGCCAGTGGGATCATTCCAAAAATAAATCGGCATGGCGGGAAACGCTTGTGTGCAAACAAGTTCGCCGGGTTGATTGATGATTGCATTTCCTGATTCATCAAAAATTTCTACTGTCATACCCAATCCGCGACATTGTAATTCTTCCGCATAAACCGGTAATAATGGATTTCCCAACGCAAAACAAGAGACAATATCACTGCCACCAGAAATGGATGACACGCGCACATTATTTTTCACATCGCGATAAATATACTCAAAACTTTCTTTTATTAACGGTGAGCCAGTGGTTAAAATCGTTTTTAATTTTTTTAATTGATGTGATTGTCTCGGCATCAAATTATTTTTTAAATAACTTTCAATTATTTTTGCACCACAACCAAAAATGGAAATATTAAATTCATCTATTAAGTCAAATAATGCTGTATTTGCAGGATAAAATGGTGATCCGTCGTATAAAACGAGTGTTGCACCGACACTTAATCCGCTGATCATCCAATGCCACATCATCCAACTGCACGTGGTGTAAAAAAATAAAATATCCTCTTGATGTAAATCCGTATGCAGCATTAATTCTTTTTTATGTTGAATTAAAATATTACCAGCGCCGTGAACGATACATTTGGGTTTTCCGGTGGTGCCGGAGGAATAGAGAATGTAGAGTGGGTGGTTAAATGCAGTGGGAGTGTGGGTGTGAGTGTGGGTGTGAGCGGTTTTTATGTTATTTAAATTAATTATTTCTTTAACGCTGGGTAAATTATTTTTTAATTTTTTAATTGTTTCAGCATGAAAAAATTTTTTTCCACCAAATTGATGTTCGGAAACAACAAATAAAACAGTGGGCTCACTCTGCGAAAAACGCTCAATTAATGCATCAAAACCAAACTCGGGGCCACAGGCCGTCCAAATCGCACCGAGTGATGCTGATGCCAGCATGGCAATGACGGTTTCCATTCGATTGGTAACAAATCCTGCGACGCGATCGCCGGATTTTAATCCCACCGATTTTAAGTTTTCCGCTAAATTGGCAACAGCAAAAAATAATTCACGATAAGAAATTTTTTTACGTTCACCCTTTTCATTCGCATAAAGTAGGGCAATATGATCATCACGTCGCCATAAACAATTTTCTGCAAAATTTAATTTCGCATCGACAAACCATTTTGTTTTCCAGATTTCCTTTTCTGAGTGCATGATTTTTGTTGGCTTTTGCGAAAAAATAATCCCAGAAAATGTTGACACTATTTTCCAAAATAATTCAGGTTGGTCAATGGACCATTGATATAATTCATCGTAATTTTTTAAGGATAAATTTAACTCACGATTGACTGACAAGATAAAATGCGTCATGTGACTGTTTTGAAGGGTGTGTAAATCAGGTTGCCAAAGCGGTTTGTCACTCATTTTATTGCTCTACTACCTATTATATTATTTGATTTTATCACGTAAAATATTGAAGTGTATTAATCTTACAAGGAGTTTTTATGTCTCACTACGAATGTAAACAATGTGGCATGGGTGTGAAAGGAATGGCCTGTGCAAAATGCGGCGCGACGTTGCAGCATAGCACTATCAAAGACAAGCAAGGCAAAGAAGTGCAAGTCTGCGAATGCCCTAAAAAATGCGGCAAAATCAAATCGCCGACGTGTTGTGGGCATGATATGACGTGCTGTTAATTCGTATAGTCACTGAAAACCCTGTATTGCGAAATCAATGGCAGGGTGATATCTTTTGCGATCTTCTTGTTCCGAAGGCATGTAGCTCAGTTGGTTAGAGTATCACCTTGACATGGTGGGGGTCGCTGGTTCGAGTCCAGTCATGCCTATAAGGAAAGTTGCTATTGTATTACGCTTGTTACGGGTTGAGTACAACCCTTCACGCGCGACTCCGTCCTCCTTTTTATTTTGGGATGAATTATGTTACAAATCACATTACCAGATGGATCTAAAAAGACGTTTGACAATTCCATCACAGCTTTACAAGTTGCTGAATCGATCAGTCCCAATTTAGCAAAAGCAACGGTTGCAGCGATGGTGAATGATCAATTGGTCGATGCATTTTTGCCGATTGAAAACGATGCCACTGTAAAATTAATTACGGATCGTGATGAGGCAGCATTAGAAATTATTCGTCACTCATCAGCGCATTTATTGGCCCACGCCGTCAAATCTTTATTTCCCACAGCACAAGTAACGATTGGCCCTGTGATTGAAGACGGTTTTTATTATGATTTTGCATTTGGCAGACCGTTTACGCCGGAAGATTTAATTGAAATTGAAAAAAAGATGACAGAGCTTGCGAAAAAAAATTCGCCCGTGACACGCAAAAAAATTTCACGTGATGACGCCATTACATTATTTGAAAAAATGGGCGAGCATTATAAAGTACAAATTATTCGTGATATTCCTGTGAATGAAACACTCACGATTTACGAACAAGATGATTTTGTCGATTTATGTCGTGGCCCGCATGTGCCACGAACAGGCTTATTAAAAGCATTTAAATTAACAAAGTTAGCGGGTGCTTATTGGCGCGGGGATTCTAAAAACGAAATGCTGCAGCGAATTTACGGCACTGCATGGAACGATCAAAAAAAATTAAAAGACTATTTAGATCGCATTGAAGAAGCAAAAAAACGCGATCATCGTGAAATTGCGAAGAAAATGGATTTATTTCATTTACAGCAAGAAGCACCTGGGATGGTTTTTTGGCATCCCAATGGCTGGGCGATGATTAATGTGATGCGTGACTATATTCGCAACGTGTTGCGTAAAAGTGGTTATCAGGAAATTAATACGCCGCAATTAATGGACGTTAGTTTGTGGGAAAAATCAGGCCACATGTCCAAATTCGATGCGGGTATTTTTACGTGTGAATCTGAAAATCGTGACAATGCCGTGAAACCGATGAGTTGTCCTGGTCACGTACAAGTCTTTAAACAAGGCATCAAAAGCTATCGTGATTTGCCGATTCGTTTTGCGGAATTTGGCTGTTGTCATCGTAATGAACCGTCGGGGACATTGCATGGCATTATGCGCGTGCGCGGATTTGTGCAAGATGACGGCCATATTTTTTGCACCGAGTCACACATTCAAGAAGAAGTGTCCGCGTTTATTGATCAATTGCACGGTGTTTATAAAGATTTTGGATTTACCGATATTATTTACAAATTGGCATTGCGTCCTGAAAAACGCGTTGGTAGTGATGCAATGTGGGATAAGGCGGAAAAAGCGCTCGCAGATGCACTTGATGCAAAATCATTAAAATTTGACCGCTTGCCAGGTGAAGGCGCGTTTTATGGACCGAAAATTGAATTTCATTTGCGTGATTGTTTGGGGAGAACATGGCAATGCGGTACGATGCAAGTTGATTTCTTTGTGCCAGAGCGTTTAGAAGCGCATTACATCGATGAAAATGGCGACAAAAAACCGCCGATCATGCTACATCGTGCCATTATCGGTACATTTGAGCGTTTTTTAGGAATCTTGATTGAACACTACGCGGGTCATTTTCCGGTTTGGTTAGCGCCGGTGCAGGCAGTTGTTATGAACATTACTGATAGACAAGCAGAATATGTGGACAAGATGACAAAAAAATTGCAAAATCTTGGGCTTCGCGTCATTTCTGACTTGAGAAATGAGAAGATTGGCTTTAAAATCCGCGAACATACGATTGCACGCGTGCCATACCAGTTAGTGGTGGGTGATCGCGAGGTTGAAAGTGAAATGGTTTCGGTTCGTGAGTGTGGAAGTGAGGCGTCCAAGGTTATGACGCTTGATGAATTTTCAAAAAAGATATCGGTATGAGGAATCAGGGGTCGACATGAGCGTTAGTTTTACCTCTGGCACCTTACACCGATACCTTAAACGCAGGAGATTTGAACATCAGAGATAGCAAGAAAACGCGGGTTAATGATCACATCCGTGTACCGCGAGTGCGTTTGATTGACAAAGATGGTGAACAAGTGGGAATTGTGAGCGTTGAAGAAGCGCTTATGCAAGCCAGAAAAGTGACGTTGGATCTGGTTGAAATTTCCCCCAATGTGGATCCGCCGGTATGCCGGATTATGGATTATGGCAAATATGTTTTTGATCAAAGCAAGCGCCGGACAAGTCAGAAAAAGCATCAAAAACAAATTCAGGTCAAAGAAGTTAAATTCAGACCGGTGACAGATATTGGCGATTACCGCATTAAAATGCGCAAAATCGTGGAGTTTTTGGATCGTGGTGATCGCGTGAAAGTGACGATGCGTTTCCGTGGACGGGAAGTGCAGCATCAACAATTGGGTATTGAATTTTTAGAGCGCGTGAAGGCGGATTTGCCACCCAATGCAGTGATTGAGCAAGAAGCGAAAATGGAAGGTCGTCAGATTACGATGTTAGTGGCGATGGGGAAGAAGAACTGATAACTGATAACTGAAATTGGAAATTTATATGCCAAAATTAAAAACAAACAGCGGTGCCGCAAAACGTTTCAAACGTCGCGGCGATGGTTCGTTAAAAAGACGCAGTGCTTATCGCAACCATATTTTGACAAAGAAATCACAAAAACGTAAACGTCATTTGCGTGGCACGAGTGCACTGAGCCCGTCGGATGTGAATGGTGTTCTGCGTTCATTGTGTGATAAATAGTGTTCAGCAAAACCCCGCACTCAGCGAAAGCGAAGGTGTTAACTAAAGTGGAGAACTAAAATGGGTAGAGTAAAACGTGGCGTAACGGCAAAAGCCCGTCACAAAAAGATTTTAAAATTAGCAAAAGGTTATTACGGTGCGCGTAGCCGCGTTTTCCGTGTCGCCAAACAAGCGGTCATCAAAGCATTACAATATGCTTACCGCGATCGTCGTCAACGCAAACGCGAATTCCGCGCGTTATGGATTGCGCGTATCAACGCAGCTGCAAGATTGCATGGTCTTTCATATAGCCGTTTTATCAATGGCTTGAAAAAAGCAAATATCACATTAGATCGCAAAGTCTTAGCTGATTTAGCGGTGCACGACAAAGTAGGTTTTGCGAAATTGGCAAAACAAGCGTCGGACTCACTGTAAAAACGAACGAGACAGGGAGACGCGCGCGTAAGCGAGCGGAATTCGCATGCAAAATGAATTAAATGCCATCGTCCACGATGCAAAAAATTTAATTTTCGCTTGCAAAAATCCCGCCGACATCCAAGAACTGCGCGTCAAATACCTCGGTAAAAAAAGTCAGCTTACTGATCTATTAAAAAAATTGGGTCAGCTTGATCCTGCGGATCGTCCGAAAGCAGGGCAGTGGATCAATGACGCCAAACAACAATTGCAAACTTGGTTGAATGAACAAGAAGCCTCATTAAAAAATGCCGAACTAAATTCACGGTTATCTTCCGAAAAAATCGATGTGACATTATCTGGGCGCGGAAAATCAACGGGAAGTTTGCATCCAGTGTCGCGCGTGTGTGAACGCGTTATCGATTTGTTTAAACAAATGGGATTTACGGTTGCAACCGGTCCTGAAATTGAAGATGATTATTATAATTTTTCCGCACTTAATTTTGTGGATCATCATCCTGCCAAAGAAGCGCAAGATACTTTTTATTTTCCGGATGGAAAATTATTGCGAACCCACACATCGCCCGTGCAAATTCGCGTGATGAAAAATCAAAAACCGCCGATTCGCGTGATTACACCGGGTCGAGTTTATCGCAGAGATTCTGATGTAACGCACACGCCGATGTTTCATCAACTGGAAGGATTGGTGGTTGATGAACATTGCAATTTCTCGCACTTAAAAGGTTTATTGCAAACTTTTTTAAATACCTTTTTTGAAAAAGAAATCCCGCTTCGTTTTCGCCCTGGTTATTTTCCGTTTACAGAACCTTCTGCTGAGGTGGATATTGGTTGGGGCGATCGCTGGTTAGAAGTGCTGGGGTGTGGCATGGTACATCCGAATGTACTACAAAACGTGAACATCGATCCTGAAAAATATACTGCATTTGCATTTGGAATTGGATTAGACCGTTTGGCAATGCTGCGTTATGGTATTAATGACTTGCGCATGATGTTTGAAAATGATGTGCGGTTTTTGGGGCAGTTTTAAGATAGAATAAAGCTATCTTTTAGGTGAAAATATGGCTCGTTATTTAAATCCACAAAGCGATTTGGTTTTTAAGCGAATTTTTGGTGAACACAAAAATTTGATTAAAAGTTTTTTGAACGCAATTCTGCCGCTTGATGAAGATGCAAAAATTGTGTCACTGAATTATTTGTCAGCCGAACAAGCGCCCACTATTCCAGAATTAAAACGTCCTGTTGTTGACGTGAAGTGCACGGATGAAAAAGGACGTATATTTATTGTTGAGATGCAAATTGAGTGGATTACGCATTTCATGGAACGCATGTTGTTTAATACCAGTACGGCGTATGTTAAGCAATTACCAAAAGGTGCTAACTATAGCCTGTTGCAACCTGTTTATGGCGTTGCACTTCTTGCAAATAATTTTGATGATGAAAATGCAAAATGGTATCACCATTACAAGATGGTGAATGTACAAAACACTCAAAAAACAATTAAAGGTTTGCAATTGGTGTTTATTGAATTACGTAAATTCAAAGCACAGCATTTGCGTGAGCGCACATTACAAAATTTGTGGTTACGTTTTATGTCAGAATTGGATGAACATACAGTAGAAATTCCTTCTGAAATGTTGGCTGTTAAAGAGATTGAAGAAGCAGCAACGTTAGCCAAAGAATCCGCATTCACACCCGCTGAGCTTGAGTTTTACGACAAATATTGGGATTCAGTGAGTACTGAAATTACGTTAATTGAGGGAAAATTTGAAGCGGGAAGAATGGCAGGGAGAATGGCGGGAATTGCGGAAGGAAAAATGGAGGGAAAAATCGAAGGAAAAATTGAAGGAAAAATTGAAGGAAAAATTGAAGGAAAAATTGAAGGAAAAATTGAAGGAAAAATTGAAGGAAAAATTGAAGGAAAAATTGAAGGCGCAGAAGAAGCTTACATGACTGTTGCGCGTAAAATGTTAAAAGACGGTGTTTCTGTTGATAGGATTGCTAATTTTACTGGGCTGTCGACTGATATCATTCAAAGATTAAAATAGCTTAGGAAAAAATTAACATGAAATTCAGTGAACACTGGCTGCGGCAATTTGTAAATCCCACACTCACCACGCAAGAATTAACCGATCAGATGACCATGATTGGCTTGAACATCGAATCTTTTGCATCTGTTGCTGGAAAATTTTCAGGCGTGGTTGTCGGCGAAGTGTTGACGCGCGTGCAACATCCGAATGCCGATAAATTATCCTGTTGTGAAGTGTCTGTTGGTAAAGGCGAGCCGCTCAAAATTGTTTGTGGTGCATCCAATGTGCGCGCAGGATTAAAAGTCGCTGTTGCAACGGTTGGAGCTGTTTTACCGGGTGATTTTCATATTAACGAGGCGAAATTACGCGGTGAAATATCTCAAGGGATGATATGTTCTGCAAAAGAATTACAGTTGGAATTAGGGCAATCATTACAAAACGGTATTATTGAATTACCCAAAGATGCCAAAGTCGGCGATGATTTTAATGCTTATTTTAAGGCAAATGATTATATTATTGATGTTGAAATTACGCCGAATCGTGGTGATTGTTTAAGTATTCGTGGTCTTGCGCGTGATATTGCATCAGTGAATCATGTAGAAATTTGTAATGTCACCATTAATCCTGTTATTGCAACAACAAAAAATAATCTTCCAATCCTCGTTTCAGCAAAAACAGATTGTCCACGCTATAGGGGCCGCGTGATTCGCAATGTAAATAATACGCTAGAAACACCGTCTTTTATGCAACATTTCCTGCAACGTGCAGGCATTCGTTTGATTAATCCTGTGGTGGATGCGTGCAATTATGTGATGTTGGAATTGGGGCAACCTCTACACGCATTCGATTTATCCACATTAAAAAATAAAATAGTGGTTCGTCGTGCGCATGACAATGAAAAAATAAAATTACTGGATGACAGTACAATACAATTATCACCAGAAGATTTAGTGATTGCAGACGATAATCAAGTGCACGCATTAGCAGGCATTATGGGCGGATTGGATTCCGCTGTGTTATCGCACACCAAAGATATTTTTTTAGAAGCGGCTTTTTTCTTGCCGAAAACAATTTGTTTAAGTAAACGTCGTCACCATATTAACAGCGATTCGTCGTACCGTTTTGAACGCGGTGTTGATTTTAATTTGCCGATGGAAGCGATCGAGCGCGCAACACAATTGATTATTGACATGTTGGGGGGCGAAGCGGCAGAAATAGTTGAAATAAATTCAACAGAAAATTTACCCACGCGTGAAAAAATTATATTGGAACATAATCAAATCGAGCGGATTTTGGGAATTAAAATTGATGATGAACGCGTTGAAAAAATTCTCACATCGCTTGGTATGTCGGTGAAAAAAGTCGAACATCCTAACTCACACTATTACGACATTATCCCCCCCAGTTACCGCTTCGATATGACTTTGCCCATCGATTTAATCGAAGAGTTGGCGCGCATGACTGGATACAACACTATTCCTGCGGCACCCATGACGACATCGTTACAAATGCACCCTAAAAAAGAAGCAAGACTGTGCGATAAACGGGTTCGCCAATTTTTTGTGGATCGCGATTATCATGAGGCAATGACGTATAGTTTTATCGATCCGACTTTACAAAAATTATTTTCACCAGCGATTGAACCCATTGCATTACAAAACCCCTTATCACAAGACCTGTCGGTGATGCGCTCGAGCATGTGGCCTGGTTTGTTGCAGACAGTGCAAATGAATTTGCGTCATCAATGTGAGCGGGTGCGGTTGTTCGAAATGGGTTTGTGTTTTGAATTGCAAAAAAACGCCGAATTGTTACAAACATCAAAACTCAGTTTTGCAATCACCGGCAGCGTTTACCCTGAACAATGGGATGAAAAACAACGCGCCGTCGATTTTTATGATTTGAAAGCGGATATTGATGCGCTCCTGTCTTTGTCAAAAAAATCAGCGATTGAATGGAAATCTGAAACCAATCCCGCTTTACATCCCGGTCGCTCCTGCTCGCTCTATTGCGACGAAAAAATCCTTGGATGGCTGGGTGAAATTCATCCAAAAATCTTAAATCATTTTGATATTCGTCAACCAGTGATCGTTTGTGAAGTAGATTTGGTGGCAATTCAGCAATCAACCCTGATGCATTACGAGACTTTTTCACGGTTTCCATCAGTTCGTCGTGATTTAGCGATCGTTTTGAATGACCAAATTCAAGCAGAAACTGTTCGTAATCTGATCATTCAAAAAGCGGGTGAACAGCTCAAAAATGTACAAATTTTTGATATTTACCAAGGAAAAGGCATTGAAATAGGTAAAAAAAGTATCGCGTTGGGCTTGACCTTTCAAGATCGATCGCGCACTCTAAGAGATGAGGAAATAAACACGATAATTCATGGTGTTGTAGCTGTGCTTGAACGGGAGTTAGATGCAACCTTGAGGACGTAACTATGGGCGCACTCACAAAAGCTGATATGGCTGAACATTTGTTTAACACATTGGGTTTAAACAAACGTGAGGCAAAAGAATTAGTAGAATGTTTTTTCGAAGAGATTCGAGCCGCGCTAGAAAAAGGCGAATCGGTTAAATTGTCTGGATTTGGCAATTTTAATTTACGGGATAAAAATCAGCGACCAGGTCGTAATCCTAAAACAGGCAAAGAAATTCCGATCACTGCAAGACGCGTTGTGACATTTAGAGCGGGTCATAAATTAAAATCCAGGGTGGAGAATTATGTCGGAAAACAAGGAAAACGCGACGAAGACAGTAAGTGATACTGATCTGTCACCGATTCCCGATAAGCTTTATTTTTCTATCGGCGAAGTGGGTGAGTTGTGTGATTTGAAGCCGCACGTATTGCGTTATTGGGAGCAAGAATTTCCGCAATTAAGTCCCTCTAAAAGACGCGGCAATCGCCGTTATTATCAACGCAAGGATGTCCTGCTCGTTCGACAAATTAAAAATTTATTGTACAGCAAGGGTTACACAATCGAAGGCGCGCGTTTGCAAATGGCCGGCGATGAAAGTATTTCACTCCAAAAAATGCAACAGTCTCATGCGACGTTGCAATCAACCGTTTCTCAATTAGAAAAAATCGTAGATGAGTTGGAAGAAGTGTGAAAGTAGTGTGAGTTGAATGCCCATTGATTGCATGGGCACGAAACTTCCAATAAAATTTTTGCGTAAAGTCAACGTACATTTCAAACATAATATTTAATATTGCCATAAGGTCATCTTGATAAGATGTGAATCAAAGTTTATGGTTCCAATTCCGACGTTTTTGTAGGGGATTGATATAATGAGATTTAACAAAGATTGTGAGAATGTTGACAGAAATCAGCCGTTAATTCGCTACGGAAAACTCAAGACACAAACAGAAGGTATAATAATCACTATTTGTGGATATCGTGATGGATCGGTTAATTTTGTATGGGATGAATCGAGGGAACTAATCATCAAATGCCGTGCTGGTATTGCCATAAATAACGCTTTTTCAACATTGCAAAACAAACACAACTTACAGATTGATTCAAAAGATCTTGATACATTGCGGGAAGATATATCGGATTTTTTTTCTCGCCATTCGCCCCCCTCCAGTGAAGAAATCTTATTACTATATAACAACTTTTATTTATCATGTCTTAATGATCCCGCTCCCAGCGATCAAAAAATTCCTCATAACAACTTTTATTTATCATGTCTTAATGATCCCGCTCCCAGCGATCAAAAAATTGGGTATGACCTTTGTTTAATGTCAGACTCTACTGATCCATTAGTACAAGGTAAGATATATATAGGTCAAGAAAACGGCAAACTTACATATTCTTTAGTTACTTTAGATGAAAAGACACTAAAAAATATAGAAACTAATATAGTTCCGCCTAAGAATTTCACGCTAGAAGAGCTGAAACCACTTAAAAATAAGATACTAGAAATTACATCAAAAGCAGGTCACACCCAAAAAATTCCTCGGGCCATTCATTTGATTTGGTTTGGAGATCCTTTAACAGACTCTTTTTTTAAGAAGATCGGAGAATGGAAACGCAAAAATAAAAATTACACGGTTATTCTTTGGGTCGAAAATGAAGAAAGAAAATTATATTATCTTCGGAGATGTTGTGAAAATGATGCACTGGTTGAGGCCATATCATTAAAACAAAACGACATAGCAAATTACGCTTTGATAATAAAATATCTTGAGGAGAAAAATTTTTGGGCGGCATCTGATCTTTTGAGAATTAATTTATTATTTTCATATGGGGGTTGTTACTTTGACTTTGATGTTTCTCCTGTAAATTTAAATTCAGAAATACCACTCCAAAAGGCGATGCAAAGCTATCGGTATATTTTTTGTTACGGATGGAATGGGCAGTTTTATGGTTTTTACCACTATTTTTTAGCTGCGAGAGGACACGTTCTTTTACATCACGCACAACTTTTTTCTGATTTTTTTAGTAAGCGTATTAATGACATAGATGACGGAGCAGAAAAAACAGCTGAGAATAACTACGCTAAAGCAGTGCGCACGACGGGTTCTGCACTATTTTTTGCTTTTGAATTCTTGTTAGCACTTTTACCGTATCATGAATTATGTTCAATACTTCAAATTATGGAGTCATGCCCTAGCGATTCTTATGGACACAAAATGTTCTCCAATCTCTTTAATCACGAAACTTTATCTTCATCTCGCTCTAAAGGCGCCAATTTAAAAGCTTTGAACCCTTTGCTTTTGCTCCGAGATGAAGCGAAAAAGGAGTTTCAGGATATTCTTCTAGCGATTAAACAGCTTATTGTTGAGGTTTTACATAATCCCACATCTCTATCTGTAATTATGGCAATATCTTTTTTTGATGCCCGTCTCGAATCAGCAAGAGTACAAAAGTATAAGGAAACTGGCCCTTATAAAATATTCCTGGGGAGGATGTGCAAATCAAATACTGATGCGAAGCGTGAAGAAAGAACGGATCAGGTGAGCCCGTAAGCCGACGGCCAATAATTATTTCGTGCATCTTCTTAAAACTCCCTGTAAAATTTCCCAGCATTTTGAGTTTTTCACACTCACACTGATAACTCTCACTAATTCGGGGCATAGCGCAGCCTGGTAGCGCACTTGCATGGGGTGCAAGGGGTCGCAGGTTCAAATCCTGCTGTCCCGATTTTTCTTATATCATGACCAAAATAATCCCGATCAGGTTGTTTTTATCCTAAAAACCGCTACAGTGGTAAAAAGATCCCGATCAGGATGAATTTTATGATTCGCACAGCAAAAGACTTTGGCAATTTAATTCAAACAACTCGCAAAAAACAAAAAATCACACAAGTAGAACTGGCGGCAGCATCAGGCGTTGGACAACGATTTATTCGTGAACTCGAAAAAGGCAAACCCAGTTGTCAGCTCGAAAAAACCTTGTTGGTTGCCACTATGTTAGGCATTAAATTTCAAGCGATATTGCCCACACTCATAAAAGCGAAGAGCAATCGATCATGAAACGAAGCATCAGCCTAATTTTGTCAATCAATTGAGCGATATAATTATGCGACAGATTGAACAGAGTTTGAAGATTTTGTAAGCGGTGCATGATCGCACATCCACAAACCCATTGCCCCGATTATTTTTTGATGCTACCTTTGCGACGGAATTTACCGATAACTGACAACTGATAACTCACTATGGACCACTCTCTACTCGACATCTTAGTCTGCCCTTTATGCAAGGGAAAATTGCTGTACGATCACACCAGCCAAGAATTAATTTGTCGTTTTGATAAATTAGCGTATCCCATTCGCAATCAGGTGCCTGTGATGTTATCCACTGAAGCGCGCGATATTTCATTTGAGGAGAAAAAATAGGTATGGACTTTCACGTTATTATTCCCGCGCGATTAAATTCGACGCGTTTACCTGAAAAAGTATTATTAACGATCGCTGGAAAACCCATGATTCAGCATGTTTATGAACGTGCGATGGAATCAGGCGCGTCAAGCGTTACCATTGCAACAGATGACGATAAAATAGCGCATATTGCCGAAGATTTTGGCGCTCGCGTGTGCATGACGGCCGGCACGCATCAATCAGGAACGGAACGAATATCAGAAGCAGTGGCGACCTTGGGTTTTGAAGAAGATGAGATTATTGTGGGTTTACAAGCTGATGAACCGTTTATGCCATCGAAATTACTGTCGCAGCTTGCTGGCAATTTATCAGAACATAATCACGTTAAGGCGGCAACGTTGGCGACTCAATTAACAGCGCCAAAAGATTTGTTTAATCCGAATGTGGTGAAGGTTATTTTAAATCACAGAAATTACGCGATTTATTTTTCACGCGCGCCGATTCCGTGGGAACGTGATCGTTTTGGATCGGTAAAACCAGATGAAATCGATCAATTAAAATTAAGTGATATTTATTTTCGTCATATTGGTTTATATGCTTATCGCGCTGGATTTCTCGATACGTATGCGAACTGGCCATCTTGCGCGATAGAAAAATTAGAATCGCTCGAACAATTACGTATCTTATGGAATGGATTTAAAATGCATGTTGGCATGACTGATCTTGTTGTGCCGGCAGGGGTTGATACGCAAGCGGATTTGGATCGTGTCCGTAATTCATCAATTTAATACGGATATTATGTATGGAAAATGTATTACTAGCGCTCCTGATTTATTTAGCGTTAGGTGTTTGTGCAGGATTATTGTCAGGATTATTGGGCGCTGGCGGTGGATTAATTACCGTGCCGGGATTGTTATTGGCATTTCAGTGGGAACCTATTCGCGCTGCGATTGCCATGCATATCGCGGTGGGTACATCACTGGCAGTCATGATACCGGTTGCGATTCGATCATTGAAATCACACATTAAAAATCATGGCTATTCTTTTTTACCTATTTATAAACAGATGGCACCGACGATTATTGTGGGTGTGATTGGCGGCGGTATTTTGGCGCATTTTATTCACTCGCGCGCATTGCAAATTATTTTTGGATTATTTGTATTGGTCATGGCGATTGGCTTGTTAATAGGACGAAAAAAACAAAATAATAGAAAATTACCAGGAAGTGCTGGCATGTTAGCAGCCGGTGGTTTTGTGGGATTACAATCGGGTATGTTAGGTTTGGGCGGCAGTTCGTTTTCCGTCCCCTTTTTAACGCATCGCGGTGTTGATATTCATATCGCCGTTGTGGTGTCTGTTGCAATCGCAATGACGGTATCAGTGCTTGGCACCGCCACTTTTATGTTTACGGGATTACACACAACAGGATTGCCACGATGGAGTGTCGGTTATATTTATTTACCCGCATTTATAGGTCTTGCCATCGGCGGTGTTTTAATGGCACCCTTAGGTGCACAATTATCGCATCGCATTTCGTCTGAGAAATTAAAAATATGTTTTGCACTTTTTTTATTTGCGGTTTCAGTGCATATGTTGTGGTCGGTATGAGGTGATCCAATCCATGTTCTATTATCCATCCAACATCAATCCTATTGCCTTTTCAATCGGTCCGATTAAAGTGCATTGGTATGGATTAATGTATTTGGTTGGTTTTGTTGGCGCATGGTTGCTGGGTTGTTACCGCGCAAAAAAAACCAATATTATGACTACGGAACAAGTCACAGATTTAATTTTTTATGGCGCACTCGGCGTTGTGCTTGGGGGACGCATTGGTTACATGTTGTTTTATGATTTGCCAGGCTTGATTCACAATCCACTGAATTTATTTAAAGTGTGGGATGGTGGTATGTCATTTCACGGCGGCATGATTGGTGTGTGCATTGCATTTTATTTTTATAGTAAGCATTTAAAAAAATCCGTCTGGGAATTAACCGATTTTATTGCACCGATGGTGCCGATTGGATTAGCAGCAGGCAGAGCGGGAAATTTTATTAATGGCGAATTATGGGGTAGGGTGACAACGGTGCCGTGGGGAATGATTTATCCCAATGCTGGCCCATTGCCGCGCCACCCTTCCGAAATTTACGAATTTTTATTAGAAGGTGTCGCGTTATTTATTATTTTATGGTTTTTTTCACGAAAACCGCGTCCTCGATTTGCAGTGTCAGCACTTTTTTTATTAGGATATGGATGTTTTCGGTTTTTCTGTGAGTGTTTCAGACAACCGGATCCGCAATACGGTTATTTGTTGTGGAATTGGGTAACGATGGGTCAAATTCTATCGTTTCCCATGATTATCGCTGGTATAATTGCGCTTTATTGTATATACACAAGGAAGAAAACATGATGTTAAAACATATTTTAATGCTGGTGGGTTTATCAATTGCGGCGATTTTTTTTCAAAATCAGCTGATGCATGTGTTGCGATTTTTTATGTACGTGCACGCGCAAATTGCTAATGGATTGGGTGTTATATTTTCGGTTGATGCTGTTGGTGAGGTTGTACAATCTGTCATTGCATTGTTATTAATTCCCGCAGTGGTTGGGATCTTAATTGCGATTGCACACTTTTTTATTAAACAACAACATTTTCCACACACGATGACGGTGATTTGGGTTTGTTGGGCGGTGTTATTGGCTTCTGTTTTATCGCAAACAGGTCATGTCACTAATCATGTTGCTTGTTTTTCAGGGCCGCAAACAGCACAAAATGGGCAACCAGTCGCACCAGGTACACAGCCAGGCAATACCACTCATCCTCAGGTAGCGCAAAATGGAACGCCGGCAGCGGCAGCGCCTAAAGTGCATGAAAGCAGGTGGTAAAAATAATTAATGCAACAATATCTCGATTTATTACAACACGTTAATCAACACGGTGTGATCACACCCGATCGCACTGGTGTCGGTGTAAAGCGCATTTTTAGCCACGACATGCGTTTTGATTTATCACTGGGTTTTCCATTACTAACCACGAAAAAATTACATTTAAAAAGTATTGTGTATGAGCTGTTATGGTTCTTAAACGGCGATACCAATATTCAATATTTAAATGAGCACGGTGTATCGATTTGGAACGAATGGGCAGATGAGAACGGTGATTTGGGTCCCGTTTATGGAAAACAATGGCGTCGATGGGAAACTAAAAATGGCAAAACCATCGATCAAATGAGTGATTTAATTGCGCGTATTAAACAAGATCCAACGTCGCGCCGTTTAATTATTTCTGCTTGGAATGTGGGCGACGTGAATGATATGGCATTGCCGCCGTGTCATTGCATGGTTCAATTTTTTGTTTCTAACAATAAATTATCGTGTAAATTAATTCAGCGATCAGCCGATATTTTTTTAGGTGTTCCATTTAATATCGCATCGTATGCATTATTAACACATATGATCGCACAGCAATGTGATTTGGCCGTCGGCGAATTTATTTGGTCGGGCGGGGATTGCCATTTATATTTAAATCATCAAGAACAAGCGACCATTCAATTGGCACGCACACCGACGCAATTACCGACATTACTCATCAAACGAAAACCCGCTTCACTGTTTGACTATCAATTCGATGATTTTGAATTTTTAAATTATTGTGCAGCACCTTCCATCAAAGCGCCGATTGCGGTGTAATTTAACTTGTAAATCGTTATGAGCCAAAATGACAACCAGGTGACCACTGATAATTATTCCCCGGAAATTATTCGGAAATATATGCTTCAAGCCACACTACAATCTTTCGGTGGATTCGCTGCGGATTTATGCTCTTACCCTTGGTATACCCTGTGGATACAGAAACAATCCGTTCCTTCAGAGCCAACACACAAGCTTGCTTACACACTGTTTCGAAAGAAACAATTATATGCAGGATTTAGCGCGCAAGCGATTTCATCTCCTATTGGCACACGTCTTTATTTATGGGGTAGAGATGTGTCGCTCTCTTTGTTTGGTAAAAATCAGGTGGGTTATTTTATGCAAGGTCCGATTGGTGTTGCATTCGGCACTATAGTTTGGGCACCCTCCATGCGCATTTCTACTTGGCAACAAGCTGCAAGCACCAACGCTGCTCATGCTTTCAATCAAAAATCGATATTTGGAAAATGTAAAACAATTTGGCAGACTGAAGGTTTGCGTAGTTTTTACCGTGGTTCGTTGGGTTGGGGAGCAACATTTGCATTGACCGATTCCATAGGATCTTCGTTGCTGGGACAAATTCTCGATAAATACAGTGAGAATGATCGAAGCGGAGTCTTCCTGCAATTCTTTGCAACCACCATTGCTTTTAGCTTTGCCACACTACTGACATCCCCCATTGAAATGATCACTGCACATTTAAGACTACATGAAACCAATAAATCACAATTTCCCCATAAAAAATTTAAGGATGCAGCTCGGCACGTATTTCAAACAAAAGGTTGTCGTGGATTTTTCCATGCTCCGTTGTCGCTGGTCGCTTATCAAACTATTTGGCATCTTGTTATTCCGTTGGCTGAGTACATAGCATCATCAACGTCTCATAATCCTAGATGACGATAGTGCTCGTGTTTTACCTGATATTACTTAAAAATACTCAAAAGTAACTCAAAAATATCTTGCTCATAATATCAATCAATATTAAAATATGACTAAATAGCAATCAAACTTCTATTTAGTCATTAATTACATAATCTATTGAATATTATGAATAAAAAAGTAGATTTTCTGAGAAAAATAACTTCAGAATTGCAAAATCTGGCTCAGAGTTTTCCGATCATTTGTATTACTGGCCCTAGACAATCTGGAAAAACCACTTTAATACGACACTGTTTTCAAGATAAAAAATATTTTAATTTAGAGGATCCTGATCAACGAGCTGAAATTATGGCAGACCCCAAAGGTATTTTGTCGTCCGTGGGTGATCGTGGTGCGATTTTTGATGAAGTGCAGCATTTTCCTGATTTGCTTTCCTATTTGCAGGTGCTGACGGATGAAAAGCAAATCAAAGGCCAATTTATTATTACAGGGAGTTACAATCTTGCATTAATGGAATCTGTTACGCAGTCGCTCGCAGGTCGCGTTGGACTGCTTGAATTATTTCCAATGAGCACACAAGAATTAATTCACGCCGATATTTCATTATCAACAGATGATCTTATTTATCATGGTGGGTTGCCACGAATTTTTCGGGATCAGCTCTCACCGACGGTAGTCTATAAAAATTATCTGAAAACTTACATTGAACGTGATATGCGAAAAATCATTAATGTTGCGGATTTAATGCAATTTCAACGTTTCATAAAATTGTGTGCGACACGCATTGGGTCGGAATTTATTGCGAGTAATATCGCTAATGAGTTAGGGATTTCGTATCATACCGTGCAGTCATGGCTGTCTGTATTAGAAGCGTCCTATATTGTTTTTCGTCTGCAACCCTATTATGAAAATTTTGGAAAACGCATTATTAAATCGTCTAAACTTTATTTTACTGACGTTGGATTAGCGTGTTATTTATTAGGCATTGAAAATATTTCTCAAATTAATCGCGATCCATTTAAAGGAAATTTGTTCGAAAACCTCGTAATTTTAGATATTTATAAACAGTTATTAAATTTAGGAAAAGAACCCAATCTTTATTTTTATCGCGATCGCTCGCAATATGAAGTTGATTTAATTTGGCAATACGGTCGTGATTTAATTCCGATCGAAATTAAATATGGTCAAACTTTTAAAACTGAATTTACAAAAGGATTATCATATTTTAAAAATATTGCTCCAGACCGAGTGCCATACGGCTATGTTATTTACACGGGCGAGGCACTTTTGGAAAATGACACGAGAGAATGGCGTGTACTCAATTATCAAAATAGCGATCAAATTATTTTGTGTAAATATGATCAGTGATGCAGCTACCTCAACGCATGCATCCCCTTCAACATCATAAACGCTTCATACAATTGATAATCTTCTTTTGCCAATTTTAAAGCGGCTTTTTGTTGTTCTTGATGCGCTGTGTCATGCGCTTTTTTCTCGTAACCATCATGCGTATCATTTTCGATATGATGATCATAATTGTCTTCATCAATATCTAATAAACCAGTCATTTGTTTTTCATCCACGGTTAATTCAGGTACGACGACATCGGGTTCAATGCCACGCGCTTGAATTTCGCGACCGGCTGGGGTGTAGTACAACGCCGTTGTTAATTTTAATGCGCTGTCTGAATCAATGGGAATAATGGTTTGGACAGAACCTTTACCAAAACTTCGTGTGCCCATAATGAGTGCGCGTTTATAATCTTGCAATGCGCCAGCTACAATTTCTGACGCAGAAGCAGAACCACCATTGATTAATACAATCATCGGCACATGCGGAATAATATCGTTATCATGTGCGGCAAAAGAAACATCGGCATTGGGAATACGGCCTTTCGTGTAAACAATTAAATCGTGATATTTCGCTGTCTCGTTTTTATCTAAAAATAAATCGACGACATCAGCGCTCACATCCAGCAAACCACCGGGATTATTACGCAAATCTAAAATTAAGCCTTTCAGTTCTCCGCCCGATTCTTTTTGAAGTTGCGAAACCGCAAGACGTATTTGTTTTTCAACAGGACTTTGAAAAGACGTTAAACGAATATAACCATATCCTGGCGCTAATAATTTGGGTTGTACTGCTTTTATTTTTACGACTTGACGTAGAATGGTGAAAACAAGTGGTTTTTGTTCATCTTTTCGAATAACGGTTAACGTGACCGTCGTGTCTGGTTTTCCTTTAATTTGACGAATTGCTTCGTTGACCGTCATATCTTGAATTAATTTATCATCGACCTTAATAATCAAATCACCTGGCTTTAAGCCTGCTTTTGCAGCGGGCGTGCCTTCAATGGGACTGATCACGCGCAACATGCCGCGTTCAGTCGTTAATTCAACGCCAATGCCAACAAATTCTCCAGACACCGTCGTTTCTAATTCTGCTAATTCTTGTTTGTCTAAAAAAGCAGAGTGCGGATCAAGCCGAGTGACCATGCCACTTAATGCGTTATCGATTAATGTTTTGTCGGACACGACAGTAATATAATTTTGTTGAATGGCGTCTAAGACTTTGGCAAGACGTTCCACTTCTTTTTCTGAAACTGGATTGTCAGTAGCGGTGTCGATGTTTTTTGGGGGGGTATCGAGAATGGTTGTTGAAAAAGCAAAGCAGGCATAGCCTAAAAAAGCAGCGAGAATGACTGCTAATGTAATTTTTAAATAGGATTTCATTGTTGACTCCTTACCTACACCACATTCCTGGATTCACCGGCGTTCCATCATGACGAATCGAAAAGTATAACGCTGAATGCGCAAAACCACCGGATTTTCCGACAGTACCAATCACTTCATTGGCGCTGACATAATCCCCTACTGTTTTTGTGAGTGTTTCTGCGCGTCCATACAAAGTCATATAGCCATTTCCTTGATTGATAATCAACAGCAGTCCGTAACCCGCCATCCACTTTGAAAAGATCACGCGGCCTGCGGCAACGGAGTGAATCGGTTCACCTAAAGGAGCTGCAATCAGCGTACCATCCCATTTTAGCTCGCTTTGATATATTTGGGTACCGAATGCGTCGCGAATATGCCCTTCGGCTGGCCACGTTAATTTCCCTTGTAAGCGTCCAAAAGGAAGATTCGGTACGTGCGGAAGGTGAGTAAAAACAATTTTCTTGGTTTGTGCGTTTAGTTGTTCTATCGTTTTTTCCAATCGTTGTTTGTCATGCATCAACGACCATAATTTCTGATGTTTGGTTTGAATATGTTGATTAATGGCTTCAATTAACTCTTTTCGTTGTACTTGTGATTTTTTAAATGCTTGTTGATTGTCTAATTGTTTTTGTTTTAGTAATAATAATGTTGCATATTGTTTTTGAATGGCTTTTTGATTTTGTTTACAAGCGGTCAGTGATTGCTGTAATTGCGTCATCGTTTTCATTTGCGCTTTTGTGATGTAATGAAAATACATTAACATACGTTGAGTTTGCATCACATCATTTGGGGCTAATAATAGTTTTAAATAGGGTGCTTGATTAAATAAATAAGCAGCTCGAATTTGTTGTTTGAGCAGCGTGCGATTTAAATTGTTTTCATCTGCAAGCGGTATGGTTTGTTGTTCTAATTGCTGTAATTTTTTCTGTTGTTTTGAGAGATGATGTTGTGTTTTTTTGAGTTGTTGATGAATGTGACTTTCATCGGTTTCTGTTTTGGCCAGTGCATTTTGTAATTGTGATTTTTTAATCGTTGCTTGTTGTAATTCAGTTTTAATCGACGCGATATTTTTGTCGATGGTGTTGAGTTGGGATGTTTGGGTGGCGGCGTGAGCGGAAAGTGTGAGTGTGAATAGGGGTGTGAGTGTGAGTGTGAGAGTGAGTACAGTCTTGTTGATGCGCTTCCAATTCATACTATTGCCCTGAAATTTTTTCTCACACCCACACTCACACTTCAAACAACACATTTCCCGTCATTTCAATTGGCTTTTTCAAGCCCATTAAATACAACATCGTCGGTGCGACATCATCTAATGCACCTGTTTTTGCCGTGATTTTTACAGGGCGCCCGACATAAATCAAGGGTACTAAATTTGTGGTATGCGCGGTGTGCGGTTGCCCTGTTTTTTCATCATACATAAGCTCAATATTACCATGATCTGCTGTAATCAGTGCCTCACCATTTATCTTTTTTAATGCATCCAGAACGCGTTTTAAACATTCATCAATGACAATAACAGCTTT